>Ga0325405_1005287_pt1 | contig 13129 bp, 9 predicted proteins | sample PopdelMetagenome_21_FD_205663 | JGI IMG/M metagenome (GOLD analysis project Ga0325405, IMG submission 205663) | Populus deltoides microbial communities from Bellville, Georgia, United States - Xylem-Control-R2 | ecosystem: Host-associated > Plants > Phyllosphere > Stem > Wood/Secondary xylem... | reverse complement strand
TGTCAAGGAACTGGGGCCAGAACTGGCAAAGCAATTCTTACCTCAATGGCCAAAGTCTTTCTTTCCAAGTCACCACAAGTGATGGTAGGACTGTGACTAGCTACAACGCCGTGCCAGAAAACTGGCAATTTGGCCAAACATTTTCAGGCGGTCAATTCTAGCTTTTGAGGACAAACAATTCTCATTGATTGTTGTGTGATGACATCTATATATGGTTTGCGAGAGAGGAGAGGGGGTAGGGTAGGAAAGGCATGGCCAATATGTCTGGCTGTTGCTGAGGTGGTTTATTAGCACCCGCTGGGCCTTTATATATGCAGCATAAAATTGAAAGATATAGTTCCTTTACAGTTTACATACATAGGAATGTTCATTCGTCGCCTTCTGTTTGATTTCAAGGCCATGAACATCGTTATTGGTTTGGTAGATTTAGTCTCCAATTTGGTCTGAAACCCAGTTGGAACATTTAAATTTGCGAAGTTTTACTGTATACTAATTAATTTCTTTGGTCTTGTACTTAATCTACGAATAAAAATCCGTCATGCATTTATGTATCATCAAATTTCTAGCCATTCTTTGCACTGTAAACGCCATTGCGCTCCACCGTTTTGAGCTTGTCACAACTGGAATGCCAGTGTTCGCCATAGCAAAATTAGAAATCTCTTTCCACAAACCAGCTCCTTCTGATGAGGATCAGCTGTATTCCCAGAAACAGTAGGAACATAATATATATGATTAGGCTAAACAACAAGATGCCAGATCAACGAAGGGAAAAGACGACTGTTTACATGCGACAGCAAATATTAGATGATACCAACGCAAATTATGCATGTATTGGCCAGAGGATTCTTTCTTTGGCTCAGAAGTTGTTGTTGAGAAAATGTTTGCACAGTCCATGTCATTGGTGAACGTTTTCAAAACATTGCATGTGCTGCTTTTTTGCCTGCCATAGATGAAACTGCTTAAAAGAATTCTCAGGAATTGAAGTTGAACAAAGGGGATATGTTCTATCCTCATCCAATTTAAATTCTCCTGGATGATCATTAGAAGTTGCTTCTTTGATTTATTTCTTAAAAAAAAAAAAGAAGAAGAGAGAATTGCTTCTGATAGAGTACTGAAAGTCTCATATTTCCATTTCCCATGTTTGTTATGGCATTGAAAGTTGTTCTGGGGAAAAAAAAAGAAAAGGAAAATCAACTTGTTAGTAATCAGAGAAGGTCATGCACCATGGTTCAAAACAGAGGACATTGCCTCAGATTGCATAAATTCACCAGCAACTTTCTCCAAAAGTTACAGTCAAATGGATATCTGACACATGACGACTAAACGAGACAGCATAGCAACATCCTCGAACGGACAACTGAGCAAAATAGAGAGGTTTTTTTTTTTTTGTTCATTTAGAAAATAGCACATTTCGCAAATTATTTTTAGGAAATAACACAAATTTGTTGGCGAGTAGCACAACTAAGCTATCTGACAGCGTATAACCATCCTTCAAAACAAAATTATTTCATTGCAAGTGTAAACCTGAACAAATTATGCCTATAATTAACTACATCTAGCTAGTTCTTGGTAGTTCATTGAATGCTGCTCATGGATGACCCCGCATCGTCCAAATTGCATCTTAGAAATCATGTATGTCTTTGTCTTTGTCCTCGTAAAGCTGCCTTATCCTCAGCTGGTACAGTATCCTCAGCTATATCAAGTACAGAACGGCAAGCTGTGAACCAGTTGTTTGCAATGGAATGTATAGCATTATCGGTTGCATCATGAATGATAGTAGTGGCTCAATGACCCTCCCATACCAAAAACATCACCTAATACATCAAAAAAAAAAAAACATTACCAATCCATTATATATGAAAGAAATTTAAGCTATGTTGACAAAAAAAAAATTAGTCAACGCATATAAATTTATTATATCATGATATTTAATGCTTGTACTATATGTATACAAGCCACTCGTGTGCATCATCAGTTATTCATAATTGTTTATAATAACATGTACAACATCATCAATTTCATCATGAACCGCATTAGTGGCTTGATGACCCTCTCGTATAAAAAAAACATCACCTAATATATACCAATATATATATATATATATATATATGAAAGACACTTAAGTTATATTCATAAAAAAACCTAATGCATACCAATTTATTATATATTGGTGTGTGGAGCTTGGACTGTATACATGGACACCTCGAAATATCGTCTCATGTTAGTGTGATAAAGCAATATGTTATATGCATATATCAGTCTACGTAGACATCAATATCAATGATAAGATGTTGCTCCTCAAAGATATGTGCTCTCCTTGCATGCCCATAGTTGATATAATCCACATGTGTTATCAACCAGTTATTGTCATCTCTAGCTCAATGATTGATCACATGCAATCATCAATCGTATCAACATCATTTAGGATAGGTTGATGCAATCCAAACTACCACATCACAAGATCCGAGCAATGCAACTCAATGATAACAAAATAGTGCATTGCGACCACTAACCTCCGTATATTGTTGCTCTGGATGCAAATTGGAGGAGTTGCTTGTATCATATCCTTGATATATAAAAGTTTGATTTGAAAAATAATATTATAAAAATAAATAAAATGCATGTTGTAAATCATAACTGATGAGGTTATTGTGCATCTAACTCATCCTAGTAGAATGGCCACACATGAGTTGAATTTTCTCAAAAAAAAATTAAACCCACACCATCTGACATCAAAACATTTTAATGTATTATTTTTGTATAAATAAAATTAGATAAATTAAAACATTTAAAATAATTATACATGTAGAAGCATCAAACAACTCACAACTTATTTCTCTCTAGCCATGTATCTATGAAATATTTGGCAATAAAGATATGCAAACATTGTTAACCCCTAACTATATATTAGAATCCGCTCAAAATCATCTTGTTATGGTAGAAATGGGACTAGCACTACATTACAGTTAGACTTGTAAATGAGGTACACTATATCATACATAAGCAACGTCTCATTTATGGCATCATCTAGGGCTTTGAAATTATCTTCCAATCATTTAAGCTTGATGTAATCTCCTTTAGTAGCGACTTCATCACATGCGCATCTTAATAAATGTTACCATACCTCCTTGTTATACACTTATTTTTTAGTCACAAAACCAACATCTATGAGCAACCTAAGTAATAGAACAACACAATGGAGCATGGGCACCATCTCCTCAACATGTAGATAGAAAATATGGGTCTCATTACTCCATCTCTCGACCAATGCACCAAGCGATCCTTGATCGAGCATGATATGTTGGAGGTTAGTGATCCTATAAAAATCGACAGCCATGATGAAAACAAGAATACATAAATGTAGAGGAATTAATATAATGGCAAAAATATATTTCTTTTATACCCTAAAAATCAATCAAATAACATAAATATTAGTATTATTGTGATGTTGAATATGAATATGTTACAATATAACTATCACAAGTAAAATTAGATGTTCAACCTATATGTCTGCAATCTAATGTTAGTCTTACAAATATAAAACTGAATTATCCACAAGGCATATAATAAAATTACTCTTTACATTGTCCCTGTGGTGGAGGGGACCATCAATAAAACTTGTTTAGCTACCTCTCATACGCATCATTACTTATTGTGTACTTATATGATATATTTGTCAAATGAGTTTCAATATTTAAAAATAATGAATATAAAATAATAACAAACAACATTAATGTAAAACATAATATACATTGTTCAATCTCAAAAGTTTTTCTATTATGCCATCTCTCTCACTCGTATGCAAGGTTTGTTTTGTGTATACCACTCTCTTACATCTATATCGTTATGTATACAAGCTAATCTTCTTTAACATCTTCTATATCTTTATATAATTGGATATGCTCTTAAGCCTAATATATTCATCTCATACTTATTGGTTGGGTAAAGAGTAAAATTAAAAAGCATATATATTTTGGAGCATATAAACACTAAATAAAATATTCATAAATTATGCGAATTTAACTCATTATGAGATTCAACTTGCAATGAGATGTGAACATGGTCGTTGAAACATTTTCAATTTACCACTTGTTCAATTTCTTTCATACATGTTAGTTGTCTGTCAGGTCTCTCTTAGACCACTGGGTTATGGGAGTATTCACTTAAAAATAACATATTTTATGGTTAAACAGAGTTGTCATATATGTTTTTTATTTATTTAAAGTTATTGTGATTTCACAAAGTAGTTATAAAGGCCATAATATACCACAAGATATGAAATCTTGTGCCTTGAATCTTTGATGAAAAAAAAATTATTTAACCTATAAAAGGTCAACTAGAATAGAGTAGTAATGGGAGATGCATGACCACCATTCATGATAAGATTAAAGAATTTTGATAAATTTATGACCATATTAACATCATTGTGGTCATTATCATATGAAAATGCTCATCTTTCTTTTTGTTTAACTTTTAGCCTTTCTTTTACTCATTTGTCATTCTTAATCATAGTACCATATCAGGTATCAAATTTTTACTTTCATGGTTCATGACAAATCACATTTAAGGTTTTCTTCAAACTTGAATTTTTAAATATAATATTAAAGTTACTTATAAAGTGGCGTGATAAAAACAATAAAATTCAAACAACTCGGGCCATATCTCTAACATCGTATTCTTATTTTTAATATGTATATATAATAATATATATAGTGTGGTATTGCCAACTATAATGTTTTGACAAATACAAGCTAAGAACCATATCTAATTGTAATTTATCTCTTCTTTGACCAAAGCAAAATATAATGGAAATATCCCATTGTTCATGCCAAAACCAACTTTAACCAATAACTTCCTATTATACTTTTTATATAGATGAGTGTTATCAACACTTATCAATGGTTAACAAGAACCCAAGCCCTTAATTAGAACTTTAAATGACCAACAAACTCTTTCAAATATTGTTGTGTCATCATCCAGCTTATTGTGATCCCATTGGATAATTATACCATAATTTGATTCTTAAAGTGCTAGTAACACTCTAGATTGAATTTGAATGGAATCCTCGTGCAAATAAAACAATCACTTGAGAACCTTTTGTTTAGCTATTTATGTCATGTAATATGAGACATTAAACTTATTATTTTTGTATTGTTTCTTAGTTGGATGCAAAGTTCATACTTATGTCATCACTTGTAATTGGTAAAACTATATTAGCAATAAAATTTGAATCAAGCAAATGAAGGTTTTCCATTACCGATCAATTGGTACATGTATGTAGACACATCAACTTTGAGATCTCAAATAAATTGAAATTCTTATGATTCCACTCATATAAATGCTATTGATATTTTGGTTCATGCGTACATTATAATTGCATATAAATTATGGTTGAATGTTGCACCTTTTATTCTAATTAATGTGTTATGTGCCTTCTTTTCACTACATTAATTAATTCAGACTTGTTTTAAAAGATTTGTCTAACCTCTAATTGAACACTTATTCCTTAATTCATATAACTCAAAACCCAATATTTGCATAACATTTCATCAACCCACTAGCATCCTTAAAATTAGAAATGGGAGGTTCTATGAATTGGTTTATTGGATTATAAAACTCACCATCTTCATATGGGTCAACTAAACCCAAAGTAACATTACCATCATCTTCCTCATCACTTAGTTCATAGTCATTATTAATGTATTAAAACATGACTATTCTTTAATTCATATTCCAAACCTTGTGTTTTCTTGGCTATTATTTAACTCAAAGTGCTTGATTCTTTAACTTTAAAAATCCATATATTAATACATGTTAAGTTCATTGAAACTTTATTTCTTTTCACCTTATTTTTTGGTAAACCCCCTCTTCCACAACCTAGTGCTATTACCACTTGGATTCTAACACCACTTAAATTTACAATTATTTCTTTGGCATCACCATTAATTTCTCAATTTGAAATGGAAGTTTCTTAATGTGAAGTTTTATCACACTTAATCTCGCATGAGCCCTTACCTGCTACCTCTTCATATAAACCTCAACCCCACTCAAATTTCAGGTAATCATTACCCAATTTTAACTTAATCATCTTCTACTCATACTATAACTATTCAAGCAAAGAATAACATTCACAAACCTATTAGAAAATTGAGTGTGTATACCTAACTCTTCAAATCCAATAATCTTGAACCAACCACAGTGACCTAAGCTCTCAAACATATTAAGTGGTGTTCGACCATGTTTAAAGAGTGTGATATTCTTGTTTGGAATGGAATATGAAAGCTAGTGTCACTTTATTCAAGTTATAATATCATTAGCAATAAGTTGATTTTTATAACTAAAAATAATTTGGATGATTCTATTAATAGATTTAAAGATTGTTTGGTTATAAAAAGCTTTCATTGATATCCAAGAGTAAATTACAATGACATTTTTAATCATATTATCAAACCAAACACTATTCATGTTGTTCTCAATCTAGTTATGAGTCATAATTGGTCTTTGAGAGAGCTTGATGTGAACAATATATTCCTATAGGGCCATCTCTCATAGAATAGTTACATGACTCAACCCCCAGGTTTTGTTGATTAGAATAATTCATCTTATGTATGTATACTTAGAAAAAAAATTTATAACCTTTAAAAAGCTCCTCAAGCCTAGTGTCACGAACTTCACACCTTTCTTATTCATTATGGTTTTAAGAATTCTCATATTGATACATCTCTATATTTACTCACTATTGATGGACACATTAGGTATCACATAGTTTATGTTGATGACTCAATTCTCACTATTGACAATGCTGAGATGGTTAATAGCTTTGTGAAAATTCTTGCTCATCAGTTTTCTATAAAGGATCTTAAATTGCTATCCTATTTCTTGGGTATGGAAGTTGTGACATACAAAAATGATATGTTACTTTCTCAAAAACATTACATCACAGACATTATATCTCGCACACATGATAAATGCCAAATCAATTCTCACTCCAATACCACCAAGTCCTCCACTCGTTTTAAATTCTAGCTTGTTTTTATTTGATGCTACGAAGTATATAGATGTAGTTAATAGTCTCCAGTACCTCTTAATCACAAGTCATGATATTTCATTATCATTAACAACCCTCTCAATATAGGCATTGTCTAACAACCAAACATTAGGTCACTTTCAAACATCTCTTACGTTATTTGTGTGGTATAATTGATTATGGCTTGCAAATCTATAATGATTCACCTTGATGTCTGCATTCATTTTTTTATGCTGATTGGGCAAGTGACAAAGATGACTTTTCTTCTATAGGAGCTTATGTCATATAAAATAGCTCGTTAATCCATTAAAGTTGTGTATCATTCATTTGTTATTGGGCCAACTATCTCTTAATTGATCTTGGTGTTAAGTTTTCTTATTATCCAATGATATATTGTTGGAGCTAGTCAACCTTGTTCTAATCCAGTATTTCATTCACAAATGAAGCATGTTGTTATTGACTTTGATTTTATTGGAGATCAAGTAAAAAATGGTGATCTTTGTGTTACTTATATGTCTATTAAATATCAACTTGTAGATGTTCCCACTAAACTATTTCTTGCGCTCGTTTCCTCAACCTCAAGATCAAAACTGGACTTTTCTCTCAACCTCCATTATAAGGAGCCATAATAGAGGATAATAATCTTTATTTGTTGGTTGTTATTTTTTAAGTTTCAGTTAACTTATCCTTCATTCAAGTTTTGTATTTTAGTTGAGATAGGATAGATTTTATATGTTTCTGAATTTAAATCAAACACAATGCTGCCTATATATATAGGCAACACATGAATACAAGTAGGGTGTGCAATTCTCACCAACATACAACTACTATTCAATTATCTTTGTTATGAAAGAGGTATTATGTTGGATCAAATATCATGATTTAGGAATCCAAAATCACTTCAACTTTTAAATTTGTTCTGGCATTTTTTCATGATCTGATAATCGGACCATTGCAGAATTTCCCCATGAAAAATCAGTCTTCCCTGGACGTTTTTGTGCTCTGATAGCAGAATTGCACAAACAATATTTGGATCAATTGCTTAAGCCTTGAAATCTTATTTGTGTTGGTTGAAATTGCTGTTAGCAGGTGCATTATGTCCTGTTCTATGATTAAACTTGCTATGTTTGGTTGGAGAAGGCAAAAGAACTGCTCGGGCTTGGTTTGTTCAGAAGCTGGATTCAAGCACCTCTCTTGTGATCACTGAAGATGCAGAATTAATGGTTTACTTTGATGTTACAGACCAATGCGTGTAGGAATTTTGTGGGTTCTCTCGTACTATCACATACTGAGACCTTAAATTAGATTAGATGAATGCTGGCTACCATGGCTGATTTATGCATGCGATACAGTGTATCTTCTGATGCTCTTGAAGCTGTTTTGAAACTCAGTTATGTCTCATGTGAAAGTATCAAGATTCCACTCTTGTCAGCTAATTAAGCTTTGGTTCAGATGCACTTCCCGTTGTCATCCTATGTATCTGGGACATTCCTTGTGTGGCTGCAAGATCAAATATAACAGCAGCTACGCGCAGAAGGGCTACTTGCATGGATTACCCTCACTACGGTCATGATGACTGCATGATGAACCTGATCAGCAATTTCATGCGAAGACCTAGACCTGAGGTTGATTGAAAAACTATTTGTACAACAATCGTTAGCATTGAAACTTTAACATTCCTTGAAATCATTTATTCCGTGTTCCAGCATGCTGCACCTGTCTCAGACTTGGAACAAATACAACTAGAAGATCATGTGCATAATTGATAGAAGAACTAGCTCTAAAAACATAATGGTGTAACCAAAATCATTGAGTTTTGGCAGAGTTCGAACTTCTGAACTGTAAAGCAGGCTCACCGGTAACCTATATGTACATCAGACTCATGAATCTTTGTCCTTGGATAAACTCTGCGGGATTCTACTAATAACACTCTCATCCACTATCTTATAGTGATGTGATAATTTTCTATGGATTATCCCACAACATCTATCCACACGTTCTTCATATCGGCTATACAAGGCAGGGATTGTAATGGATAAGATTGTTCCTGTTATCAATATCAGTGGTAAACATGTTAATATTTTGGTCCAAACAATATGAAGTATTCAAACAATTTCAAGGAGAGACCAGACAGTGGTAACATCCACAGGCACGATAACAAATTTCAAGGAATGTCACAAGGTTCAAGAACAGGCATATATATTGCAAGAAAAGCCTTCCACAAAAATAAACTTTAGAGCAAAGGGAATAGGGCATCCAGGGTTTTAACTAAGGTGAAATAAATGATTTAACATAAGAATTCACAGTTCCAAATATAAGTTTTTTGGAAACTAGCACAGTGCCCAAATTTTTTTTTGGGGAAATAGCACAGTAGAAAACTTATTGGAGAAAATAGCAAAGTTTGTTGAGCTGCAGCAGCATCATTGGCACGATCAAATTAAATTTTATTGGTTGTGGCAGTGTCACTGCTGCAGCCTTCAAATTTGAAAACAAATTGAAGGTTGCGGCAGCGTTACTACCGCAGCCTTTAATTTAAAAAATAAAAATAAAAAATCTGCCGCGACCTTAAATAAATTTGGTTCATAAAACAGAATGAAGATTTGAAAGGAACTGAAGTTAAATTTTCAATCTGCCCTTCCGAAGGCTCAACTTAATAAAACTTGAGGTTTTTACTGGAAAGCCTTGTGTTCAAATATTGGAATTAATAAGCTGGTGGATTTGTATAACCCAAGCCTTTTGGACCTCCCATAAACCTAAAAAAAAAATTAAAAAATTTGTCTCCCATGTTTAGAACAAGGCTATATTTTGCAACAGTTTACATCCAATATATTCACAGAGCAATGGTGAAGTTTTAAAGGGCTGCTCTTTTAATTTTTTTTTTCAAAATTAGTTTTCTGCTAATTTCCAATAAGTTCTATGCTGCAGCTTAACAAACTGTGCTATTTCCCTAAATAAGTTTTCTGCTGTGATATTTCCCCCAAAAACTTGGGCACTATGTTGGCTTCCAAAAAAACTCCAAAAATCAAAAGCTGCACTTAACTAAGACTAACAACGCTGACACGCCATACATACCTATATAAGCCAGAGTGAAGAAAGAGAAGTAGCTACCAACAGTAGACAGGAGCCAGAGAAAGACCACCACCTATCAAATGAACAATTAAATTAGTTAGCGAGACAATAAACAAATAGAAGACATTGTAACTTCATTAAGATAGACTCTCAAGACTCTATTCAACCATCTAGAGATCCTACTGGATGCTGTAGACTGGCAACCTTTGCAAGCTTCACTTATAAAAGTACAGAAGGTTGCCAATCAAATATTCCTACTGTCCGCTCAAGGAAAAGAGCATTAAAAAGTATACTTGCAAGTCCCGACTAGTCTGTTTTCCCTGCCCCTTAACTCAACTCGCCCATTTCCCCTACCCAATCAAATCAAGTAGTGTCGAATTAATTCTTCTGGAGAAAATTTAGTTAACTCATATTTGATATGCATTTTCTTAAATTACAAATTCAAACATACATATCCATCCATATACATATGTATATAGTAATTAAAAATTTTGAAATTCCTACAATTTTTTATTGTTCTAGAGTAGTTTCCTTTAAGACTGAATGACTACAATTTACTACATAAACTACTACAACAAAGAAAAAATCAAAACAGCTTAATAAATCTTCAATTACACATAGTGGAACTCTTTTATCCTCTTTAAGCAAACCAATACTTACCTTGAAAAATAGAATCTAACATCTTTGACCCTTTTCAAGATGATACATTGACCTTGAAAAGGACTCTAAAAACTTTTCCAAAAGGGAATAACATGAGCATAAGAAGCACGTTATTAAGTCAATCAACAATGACCTTGAAAAAGAGTCTAAAATCTTTGCCGAGAGTAATGTCATGAGCCATAAGAAGAACATTATTAATTTTCACACGAAATGATGCTGCAGCACTGTTAACCATTTCCTCTGACAGAACTAACTCTGGTAACGATTGAAGCTGTCTGCTAAAAAAAAAAAAAGGTGAAATTAGAAATGGTTTTGGAACTGAAACAATAAGGAGCTGCAAATGAAAAATGTAGATGGCATTAGGCATACTTGTTTATCATATCAGCTGTGTTGGCTCGGACAAACAGCAATACAATCAAGATCAGCAACACATCAGAACAAATTGTTAAGAATGGCAATCCAGACCGCTCAAATATGAACCATGATACAGTTGCAACCATAATGACACCAAAAGAAACATGCCACCACTTCCAAAGTAGTACATCAGCAGCTATAAAAGAAAGAGAACAAGAAATTAGTAGAACAACTGCAAACACTGAAAACGATGAAATGAAGTCATACACAGTAGTAGTTGCAGCAATAATATCATATAATTTAGCATATGTAATGACAAACAGTAACAAGTTTAGCCTTTAATTAGGCAGAAACCTTGATGGTGAGATAAACTAGCTCAAACCAGCAAGAACCAATTAGAAATAGACTAACTCAAGAAAACACACATCCCCAGTACACAGAACTGATTACAAATACTTAGTTCAATAGAGAAGGAATGGCAAAGAAGTGGAGTAAAAGAAGCAGGATAAATAAAGTGAAAAAGGCTGAGGCCAAATACTGAAAATGCCTTAGCTTTACAAAGAATCAATTTGAAGTATAGCAGAGCCATTAAGAAACACCACAAGAGGAGGCCTAAATTGTCTTCTCATATCATTTCGAAGCTTAAAAGTGAATATGACTCTTCATATTATTATTTCATTATCTATTATTTAGACAACATCCAGGCCAAGCAAAGGTAGGATTTAACACTCAACTTCAAGCCATTAACGTAATGAAGGTGTAATCCCCAACATCCTTTGGTAAAACAATTTCTAATTATTTCAGTTAATTTAGTGGGGACACTGAACCCGAGATATTGTTTACGCACTCGTATGATTATAGATGATAGAGGGTAGCCCAACATGTTGTTCATTGATTAGGAGATTGGGCTCATCAAAGCCCTAGTTATTAGATTTTAATTACCTTTATTATTGGACTTCATTTTATATGATCTTATTATATTTTTATTAGTTAGCGGGTTTTAAACCTAAATTTGATTCTAATTAGGGTTTTATTATTTACATGAAATTTTCTTAACATTAAGTTTTAGTTTTTAATTAATTGAATAAAATTTGCAAAGTTGCATATTTTTCCAATCCCATTCTTTCTTTTCTTTAGCTTTTTCTTCTCTTTCTTAGGCTTCTTCCTTTAACTTCTTATTTTCTTTCTTATTGGGCTTAAAATCTCTTTTGTCCCGTTCAACTTTGATATCAGAGCCGAGTTTTTTTATTGTTCTTACAATTAATCGATCTATTAGAGCTTGTGAAAATCCTCAAAATTCAACACAGTATATAAAACCTAGAAATTGTGTAGAATCATCATCAAAGGTTGATCTAGAGAGAGAAAAAATCATTTAATCTTTTTGTTTGCAGGTGAGTTCTGGAAGGAAAAAAATCCAATGAAACACCCCTTTACACCCTAACCCTAGCTATTGTTCATCTTCCTCATCCTCCAGCCACCCCCACACACCAATTGTAACAGCCAGTCTTCAGCCTCAGCCACCACGCTGCCAACCAACACAGACACCAGCCACGCCACTTTCCCAGCACAACAACCCCTCATGGCAACACACCACCAACCAGTCACCCACTAGCCCGTCAAATCAGCAACCCTCCCCTCTTTTCATAGCCAACACCGGAAAATCAACCTATCAGCCAGCCTCGCCCCAGCCACCGCAGCAACATCAATTCGATTCAACACCGCCATTGCCCAAAACACCCCACACATACCAGTTCCCAAAGCCACAAACAAAAACATTTCAGTCACCACCCATCTTAACCCCCACAGCATCCTATCATCAATAAACCCAGTACCAAGCCACCAAACCCATTGTCCAGCAGTGCAAAACATCCACATCAATTGATCTTCCAACCGACAGCAGCCACCATTCATCCTTCCCAGCCACATCAGCCAGCACACCAGACAAAATCAGCAGCCCACTGGCACGGTAGACCCCTTCACAGAAGCCACCAGTTACTCCACAGCAGTTCCTAAATGCCA
>Ga0325405_1005284_pt1 | contig 13132 bp, 12 predicted proteins | sample PopdelMetagenome_21_FD_205663 | JGI IMG/M metagenome (GOLD analysis project Ga0325405, IMG submission 205663) | Populus deltoides microbial communities from Bellville, Georgia, United States - Xylem-Control-R2 | ecosystem: Host-associated > Plants > Phyllosphere > Stem > Wood/Secondary xylem... | reverse complement strand
TTCATAATCTCGTATATTAAAAGAAACAAAATAATTTTTTTGTGTTTTTGAAATGTAGACCTAGTTCTAATAGATAATCATAAACTAGTAATGATAACCTTTAACTAACTCTTGTATTTTTTTTTCAAAGCATGATAAAAATATAATTTTTTTATAAAAAAATAAAATATGCGTTAGAATTTTAAAATCTCCCATGTGCAAGAAAAAAATATATTTTTTTATTTTTTAAATTTTATATGGTAAAAAATTATTTTTTCTTATAATAAAATTATCAAAACGTACAGATAAACAAAAAAATACGTTATTAAACCAAAAATTCTCTTCATAAAAAAATTGCAAGCTAATTAGAGTTTTAACATTTTAATTTAATGTTGACCCGAACAGGACAACTCGACGGATACTTTACCTTCCAGTAACAACCTTTATTTTATTGCTTCGGACAAGCATGCTCTCTTTACTGTTACTGCACTTCCCCTCACTGAGCCAACTAGTTTCACTACTGCTTTGAAGTTTCCAGAATGGCATAGTTCCATGAATGATGAATTCTCTGCACTTATGAAGAATGAAACTTGGATTTTAGTTCCCCGACAATCACACATGAATATTATTGTCTGCAAATATATCTTTTATATTAAAAAACATGTTGATGTTACCTTTAAATGCTATAAGGCTCACCTTATGGCTAAAGATTTTCATCAACAACAAGAAATTGATTATAATGATATTTCCAGTGTAGGGGTGGAAACAAATGAGAGCAAGCAGTGGTCCGGGCCCTTGCAATTATTGGATAATTAAATATGAAAAGATGTTATATTTTTTATTTTAAAGATGGGAGCTTTAAATTAAGTGTGATTTTACTTTTGATTTCTTTTGAATTTACTCTTGACCAATGTAAAAAAGAAAAAAATATAAAGGTATTATTTTGTGAAATAAAAAATAGAGCCATCAATTTATTTTAATATAAATCCTGCAACCGATCAAAAACAGAAATAAAAGCACAAATCACGAGCAAAATTTTTCTACAAAAAAATTAAAGCAGAGACACTAATTAATTTATCTTTCATCAAACTAAATAAGGTAACTTAAATTTAAAATCTAATTTTGTTTTATTTTGAGACGTTTGTTAATAATTTCATGAGGTTTTTTTTATATATAATTCTATCATTTTTGCTCTTTTTTTTTTCTCAAATTTGCTAGTTCTACCAATTTTTTTTTGAATTGTTGTTATAGTGATTTTTTTTCTAATTAATTAGATATGTTTTATTGGTTTGTTTTGATTATTCTTGGATTTTTTATTTTATTTTTTTAGCAGAGCCACCAAAATTATCAATTTTTTCTTACGATATATGTTTTGATTTTAGGTTGAACCATAAACAAAATAAGAAGAATTTATTTTTTTTAAAAAAAAGAAAAAATATTGATAATTCACAGTCTACTGAACGAATTTTTTCAATGATGAAGATTGTTAAAATAAGACTTCGCAATCGGATGGAGGATGATTTTCTTGCAAATTATTTGATTGTCTATATAGAAAAAGAAATTACTGAAAGATTCACAATTAATATGATAATTGATGATTTCTATTTTATGAAAGAACGACGAGCACAATTAAAATAAATATGTAAAAATTATTATTTATTATTTTTTGCTTTATTTCAAAGTTTATCAAACATAAATAATACTTCGTTTTAGCTAGTGTTTCTTATATACTTTGTATGTTTATATTTGATAACTATAAAGACCAACAACATTAAAGTGATGGATACATTATGAAGATGAAATTAACTTCATTGCTTTGATTTAATTTGATATTACTCCAAACATTTTACCTTATACAAAGGTCATTATATGTTTGTAGTAAATTATTTGAATAAAATTAAATTATACAAGTTTTGTTTTATAACTCATGTACAATAAATTAAAATAAATATTATATCTTTTTATATTAATTTTGACCCCCTAACAAATAATCCTAGCTCCACCCCTGATTGCAGTGGTTAAACCAATTACTACTGGAATTATTCTATCCATTGCAGTTCAATCTCAATGGCCTATACATTAACTTGTTAAAAATGCGTTCGTGCATGGTGATCTCAATAAAAATGCTTACATGACTCAACAACCTGGATTCTCTCATATATACTTTCCTGAACATATTTGTCATTTACAGAAAGCCTTATATGGCCTCGAACAATCTTTGCTAAAGGTTCTTTATTGTTTTTAATCTGAAATTCTACTAGTACTTTATTTATATTTATATGCTTATCATTTTTCTGCTCATATTATTATATTTCTGTAAATTTTGAATTGCACTAAACAATTTATTTTCCTAACAGCCTTTACATTGATGAATGTACTGATTAAATTTTCAGCTTCCCAAAATATGCTTACTGGCAATTTGTGCTTCTTTTTTTCATGCAGTTCATGCCGGTACCGTTCGGTAGGGAGCATCTTAATGGGCAACCGAAGAGCATTGAAGTTCAAGGTCCTCGTGGAAAAAAGTGGCCTCTCAAAACTCTTAGGAGAAAGGCGGCAAAAAGAAATCTCTACGTGAATCGGGGATGGCCTATGTTTCTGAAGGATAATAAATCGAAACAAACTGATCGATGTTTGTGGTTTTGAACTTATCAACAATAAAGATGCTGTGCTAAAGCTGTCATGTATTTCGTGCTGTTAAAGATCCTGGGCCACAAATTAAGCTTACCGAGTAGCAAGAACATATGTGTTATGTTGTTTGGTTTCTGCTCATTTCGTTGTCTATGCGCTGCCTCAAACGAGATTCTGTGCTCAATCATCTTGAAATATAGGAATCTACGATGATCTTATCCTTCTCTACATTGCCAAGGCTATAAACCTAGCTATAGTTCGTTGCTACGATGCTGTTTGCTTCAGGCATTTTGTACTAATCCGCAATGATTTAGGCTTAAACCCGTAGGACGCAAAATCAGTCTAATAAGTATATTCGTAATATGGCTAACCTGTAGGCGTTGCTGGGGAAAGGGTTCTTTATGAGCTCGTCCAAGATGCATTTGAAGTCATGATCTCGGTTGACATAGTTGATTCTTTTTACGGTTTTCTGCTTTGAACTTGAATTACATCCTGCTTGCACGTACTTTATGTATTGTTTCTATTTAGGGGGCTAACTGCAATTGCACAGATTGGATATGGCAGTACATTTTGCCTTCCTATTTCATGCATGCTGCACCAAGAAAATTTAAGCTTCCAAAAGAAACTGTAGAACGTTTGGTCGTTTTGTTTAAAGTTACACCTTGAATAGCCTGACTAAAAGCTGGTTCTTAAATCAAAGTTCAATGGCACGTAGTTTTCTCTTCATAACTATGTGTTTTCATTGGCTTCAAGGAATATGGGCCTTCCCTTCTTGTTTGGTTCATAGCAACAGGCCGACAAATTTTCTCTCCCAATTCGCTTTTGCTAATGTAATAGTAATAAAAAACCAAAAGACTTGAAACAAAACGAAACGCTACCGTTTAATTAACACAGAAGAAAACCCGCCAAAAACAAACTTCCAGCCAAAACTCCAAAACCCTCATTGCTCTCCAGTTAAAACAAAAGGAGGGGGAAAAATTGTTTGGTTGTCGAGAAAATTTAATGAAGTTGTAATTCTCAGTTTTCTCTTCAACCAAACAGTATTTTTATACCTCCTTCCAATCCAATACCTGGAGACGTAGAAATCCAAGTGAATAATTATTTAGACGAGACAGGACACGATAGTAACCCTCGGTTACATCGAATTCAATACAAAATAGATTTTGGATTTGTTGTTGTTAGTGTCATTAATTTAATCGAAAATGTATTAAATGTCTTCGCGTCTATTGTAAGCTTAGCTGGACTTTGCATGTATTAGTACTAGTACATGTAATAATCGAAAATGTACTCCATGTATTAGTACTTTTGTTTGGTTTTAATTTCCTTTTGTGTTCAAATTGATTTTCTTTTTAATTTTACTTCGTGTGTTTGTTTATTTATTTTTCTGGTCGGAGAAATTGTTTTCTCTGATTGTTTTTGATTCATGGAAGGTTGCAATGGTTCTTCCCTCCCCTCAAAGGTACTTACTTCACTTCTTTTTGTCTTTTAATGTTAATTTATGCGTATTTTGAGGTCTGTTTGACATTTAAATCGATTCTTGAAATGAAGAGAGCTTGTTATCTGGATTCAGGTACAGATTTTTCCTTTTTAAACTATGTCAAGGGCTTATAACAAGTATTTTATTTATCTATATATAATAATCATCTCATTTTGTGAGTCAAGTTATAATTTTCTTCATTAAATGGACTGAATTCTGTGATATTTGTGACTTATTAGTGTTTTGAGTATATATTTCAGATAAGTTTCGAATCATTTCGAGGATAAGCATTTACTAGTTTTTGGACTAGGTTTAATTTGTTTGCATGGTCTATATTAATAAGAATCGAACTTTTTATTTATTATTAACAAGAATTATAAGTTCTGCATACTTTCCCTTTGCTTGAGCTTCTACTTGGCATCGAGGAGAGAAAAGGGTTTGTGTTATGGCATTGATCTTCGCAACTGCTGAATCTAGCTTTATCCATCCTTACGGACCTTACGTACCTTCACGGAAATGGGGTTTCATGAAGGATTTTCTGTGTATTTTCAAGTTTTATGACATTTACATGCATGCAGTTATGTAAGGCACTTAAAGGAAGAATATTTAGGGAATCATTTTTTCTTTTGTTCAAGTTTTGACGGTGGAAACTCATCATACATCCAAGTGATGATCAATGAACTAGCTTTTTTTGTTGCTTTATATGATCTTTGTGCGCTTTATTGAGATTTTGGGTACGATGAAACAAAGCAGCTGATGATCAATGAGCTTTATTTCTGCTAAGTTTTTCATTACAAATGAAGACAATTTCACTGTGGTTTTGTATATCAGAGGATTCAATCACAAGCAATCGATTCCGAAGGTCCATACCGGCTGCTTTCTTGTTCAAGCAAGGGTGACAAAGCTGGAGTGTTGCAGGAGTTAGAAAAAGGTGTGGAACCCAATCTGGCCGATTATGATAAGAGAACAGCTCTTCATTTGGCGTCTTGTGAAGGTTGTACAGAGGTTGTGATACTACTTCTTGAGAAAGGAGCAGATGTGAATTCTATCGATCGCTGGGGTCGCACTGTAAGTTTTTCTCATCTCTAAACTTGATATCTATTTGCTTTCCATGCATTAAGAAGAAGACACATTGGCAACTAATGTGTTTAGCTGTGGAAGGTATGTGCTAAATGGTAAGGTCTCATTGCTCAGAGGCAGTCAGAGCTAGCGGCAGATATATTAAGAAACTAAAACTATGTCTCTATTTTGTTATATGGTTGATAATCATGCTTGCTTGGCACGTTTCAATTGATGCAGCGGAAGCTATAGGGATGATAACAACATAAAAACACAACAAATTTGAATGAGTGAAAAGAATTACAGATATGAATTTTAATGAAAATTCTTCTTACTAGGAACTTTGTATATAAACTTTGGTAGTGCAACAAAAAACATATTCTGTGTATTGCATAACTGTACTCTCACATACAGCCATACAAGGTTTCCCTAAATTTCTGTCAGATTGCTATTATTATCACATCCGTAGAGTAGTGGTCAGATTTTTGGAATTCTGTCATTTTTATTCTGAAATTAAGTGTAGTTGACATTAGAAAATCTTCAGCCTCTGTCAGATGCTCGTAGCTTTGGTCATGAAGGTATTTGCAAGATTTTGGAAGCTCGAGGCGGAATAGATCCGGTATCGCACTTCCTTTGCATATATGCTGTACTAATTTATGTAAAGGAGACAGACCTAATGAGATACATATCCATCATATGCTTTTTTATCTGCATTTCTCCTTAGATCATTGGTATATCTGGCCAAGATTTTCAGGTTAACTCAAATGAGAAATATCACTTTACGTGTAATTTTCAGGATATTTCTAACGAATTGATAAAAAAATGGAGGACACTTTCTCAAACATATACCTATTTTAATTAACTGCAATATCGTATATAGCATTCGGCACTGGCCTACTGTTTATTTGCTCATTGTGTATACCTACTGTATGCACTGACCTACTGTTCATATGTTTTGCGTGGTCAATTAAAACTATATATAGCTGTCAGAATTGCAAAGATTAAGGCTCTTGTTTATATTAGTGATGGATAAATAAGTGTTTTTCCATTAGTTCATATGGAATGTTATAGGACCAAACTATTTTGGGAACTTCATGCATGGGTTTAGTAATATTGATCCGTCAGTGTTTAATTTTCACATTCAATTTCCCTATCATGATCTGTTTTTATGTTATTATTTACAGGTAGGACTTGACTCCCAGACTGCGTGCTATGAGATTGATTACTCTGAAGTGGACATGGATGATGCAATACTCATTGGAGAAGTAATTACTGGATATCCCAATTTCTAAAGGCAAACTTAGGGCCCATGAAAACCTTTTTTATTGCCCCACGTCCTTTGGGTCGTAGGAGCTCCATTGAGATATTTAACCTTCACCACTACTATCGTCTTCACTTAATAATGTTTATTGTGATGATCCCACTGACTTAGATCAAGAAGGCATTGCAGGGATCATATGGTGAAGTTTACTTAGTCAAATGGCGTGGTACAGAAGTAGCAGCAAAGACGATCCGTTCCTCCATTGCATCAGATCCAAGGGTGAGGTAAGTTTCATAACTGAAGTTGTGTAGCATGTTCTCTCTCTGTTTCATTTTCCTATATCCTATAAATATTCAAATTATACACATCTTAAAATTTAGGACATTAAATCAAGTTTTTCTTAGTTGAGAGAATGATCTGCCTACCAGAAAATGACCTCGTTCAACTAAAAAAAACTGTGAAACTATTTCTCTAAGAAACCGAGAGAAGAAAAGAGAACAGTGAAGAAGGTAGTAAATTCAATATATATAAGAATCCATGTTTTTCAATAAGTTCAAAGAATGATCTTACTATCTGAAATGACCTTTTTCAAGTTGATAAAACTATGAAACTACTGCACCAAGAAAATACGAGAAGGAAAAGAAAACAACGAAAAATACAGTAATGATGTTAATAAACGTAGATCAACTAGGTGGTGGCTATTGAGTATAGACTGATTCTAGAAACTTTAACTATTTTCAGATTTTATCTTAAGTTCATCTTCTCAGCACGTTAATTTCACAGGAATACCTTTCTGAAGGAACTGGGGCTGTGGCAAAAGTTGCGCCACCCTAATATAGTGCAGTTCCTTGGTGTTCTAAAGCACTCCGATCGGTTGATCTTCCTGACGGAGTACCTTCGCGATGTGGGTTATCCAATATTCAATCATGACTGGACCTTTTTGGTATTTGTTTCGTTGACTCCAGACTAGAATTTGCTCCACTGATTTTTTCCTCCGATATGAACGTGTTAGGGAAGTTTGTATGACATCCTAAAACGGAAGGGAAGACTTGATCAGGAAACAGCAGTTTCGTATGCTTTAGATATTGCAAGGTAAGATGTTCAAAGAATGCTTCCTGTACTTGAAGTTCGCAAATAAAAGCTTAAGCATTTTCTTCGAACAAACTTGGAAAAAAAAAGATTATGTCGTTAATTCAACTCCAAGCATCCTGAAATCTATTTTTGTTACAGCAAAGATAATGTTGTTATATAGGAGATTTTGCCAAGTAGTTGAAACTTAGCTTTCTTGAGTTGATTAGATCATTATAGAATCTATCTGACAAAAACTCCATTTCTTTCCATTAAAGCTGCCTTCTTGTTGAAATCTCCAAAGAAATTACAAGCAATTCGATGCACTAGCATTTCCTGCTGTGTATTACCCTATTAATTAATTATTCTGCTTCTGCTCATTTGAATCGAAATCATGTGGCCTCCACACGCTAAACCCTCTGTCATTGATCATGAAAATTAACTTGCAGGGGCATGAATTATCTGCATCAACACAAACCACGTGCTATTATACACCGGGATTTGACACCAAGGTATATTGCTATCTGGATATTTCTGTTCATGCTGATTGTGTTGGATACTTGGCTTGCATGTCAAATTACAAGAGTTTCTGACTCGCTTTTGTTAGGAAAAGTACATCAATCTAACTAAATTCATAATTTACAAGTTTCAATTCTTTTTACCTTTTTGCACAATTAAAATAGAATGAATCTATTAACAAAATTAAACTATTAACAATACAAATCAACACAAAAAAAAAATTACGTGAAAAACCCGATGATATAAAAAAAGTCGACTGCAATCCACATAAAAACTTCCATTATCAACAAATAATGGGATCACAAAGTATGTTTTTTTATTAGCTAAAACTAAGGGCTACAACATACAAACTTTTATAAAATTACGTTGGATTTTACTTCAACCCATACAAACTCTTCTTTAGCTTATAAACTAATTACTTTATGCCTTTCACTTCGAACTCTTAAAGGTAATCCATGTAGATCTCCTAAGACAAGTCACAATAATAGTTAAATCAAGCATAACTTGGATTGAAGATATCTTGAACAAGGGTAAAAAGATTTCTTCAAAATCAATAGCTTTCTTCTGATCGAAATCTTTTACAACCAATTTTTCGTATCTTGGTTGTGAGCAATTTTCAACATGAATATCCATTTATTCTAGAGTGCTCTCTTGCTTTTAGGAAGCTTTACTAACTCGAAAGTGTAATTTCCATGCAAGAATTTCATCGCTTCTTACATGGCTATCAACCACTCAGTTTTCTTCTCATATGACATAACTTCATCAAAGAATTTTAGCTCTCCCCTATTCATAACTAGCTCATACTCATGAGAAGAATACATAGTGGAAGCTTAGTGAGTTCTAATGAAACTCCTTAATTATGGCTCAATTAGAGGTTCTTAAATAACCTGTTTAAAAATAACATCATCATTATCATTAGTTGGCTCAGGATCATCAACTAACAGCCCAAAAGGCAAACTTCTATTGTCATCATTTTACAAATCTCCTTCATGATTAAAAGGCATCAAATATAACTATAGAATAGTTATTGAATTTGAATTTGCATGAATAAAATTAGTAGATTCTATTTTATCTTTTTGTTCAAAATCTTTAATAGTTTGATATTCAAAAAAGAAATCTTTACTTCTCACAACTCTTTTTTATATATATAACCTATAACCAAAGTCATCATTTTTAGAACCTAAGAAAACACATTGCTTCGTCTTGCTGCCAAGTTTAGATCTTTCATTTTTAGAAATATGTACAAATACCCTACAACTAAACACTCTTAAATATGCATAAAAAAACATCATTTTCTTTCCATATTCCTTTTGGAACATCAGAGCCATGAGAAAATTATAGAGAAAAATTAATCATGACAATTGTCTTCAAAGTAAGCTTTCCATTAAGAGTAGAATTATTATGTGACACCACCAATATTTTTCAACTATCTAACAATAAACTCAATAGAACTAATGTTTTTATCTCATCAGCTATTTCAAGATTCATCAATGACAAGTAATTCAAAAACCTTTAAAATTTATTTATGTGTACTGAAGCATCTTCATCATCTTTGCTCTTCAAATTCACAAGATCTCAAGTCGCAAAAGCTTTGTTTTATGTAATCTTCTTAGCAAAGGTTTCTTCCAATATCTTTAAAATTTTGCAGTAATTATGTTCTTGAGAAATATAGTTAATGGAATTAAAAGACACTCAATTTAAAACATTAGCAGTTGCTTTTCTATCAAGCACATTCCATTTTACCTCCTCCATATTGTTAGTGTTTTTTCCTTTGCACTCTAGCGACAAAGTCAAATCATTGCAATAAAGGTGATCTTCCATCATTGTTTTTGATATAAAATAATTGATGGCAGTAAACTTTATCATGCTCAAATCTTCATATTATATATATTTTAACTACACAAAAAAAAATAATCTACACAACCAGTATTCTGATACCACTTTATTGAAAAAACAATATCAATTTAACCAAATTCACAATTCGTAAATCACAATTCTCCTCTCTTGATGAAATTAAAATTAGGATCAACTAACAAATAAAATTAAGCAATTAATCACACAAATCAACAACAAAAAATTTTACATAGAAAACCCAACGTGGAAAAAACCACAAGATCATAATCCAACTAAAAACTTTCATAATCAACATATAATAGGATCATAAAGTGTTTTTTTCTTAGCTAAAATCAAGGGCTATATATAATATATACATCATCAAGAACAATCTATTTTTGAAATGCAACAAGATTAAAGAAGAAAGAGCCAGAAAATCTTATAAAACCAACAGCCTTGTTTTATATATATATAAAAAAAACCAACTAGACACCTCTAATTTTCAATACAATCGTACAAAATGAATCGTCATTGCAATCTTGTTTCAAAGTGGCAAGTGATCTACACATCATAAAAAATTCTCCCACCTCAGGCCCAATCTCCTCACGTAAGACTTCCTTTTCATCATCATAGATAGGCTCTTAAGAATCATCAATGCACTCCTCACCTTGTTCTGAATGAATAAGGTTCACTCGATGTTTTAGGCACTCGTTTGCAAGATGGCCAACTTGACCATATTTGAAGTAAGTTGCTGACCTATGAGTGCGGCTATTAATTTTTCCCACCATCTTGCTTTGTGGAGGCTAATTTGTTCTTTCATATATAGAACCTCTAAGTTTTGTTTCAGAGTTTCCAGCCTTGGATGAGGAATTATGATTTGTACTTCAAAATGTTTATTTGGCCCACTTCGTGCAAGTTTAGCATCCAACTTTAATGCTAATTGCTAAGCATCATTCAACTTCTAAATCTTGTGAATTGAAAGTTTCAAACCCACCCCCCACAAATCTTGCAGCCAGTTGTTCTTCAATTTCTTGAGTATCATTGTGAGCCATTAACTTTTAAAACTCTTTAGTATAGTTAATCACTCTCTTATGTTCTTGTTGAAGATTATTAAACCGAGAGAAAATGCTGTGTAAAATCAGAATGAAGGAGTTTCTCTTTAAGTCTGGACTTTATTCTCCCATATTCTGTAATTTTTGCTTTTCCTTTTCGAAGTCGCATCTCTTGGACTTATCCCCGCTAAGCTGAAGCATAACCACACATTAATCTTATAGCTACCAGCTTCATTTTTTTTGTTTTCAGGAATTTCTTTGTAATCAAATTAAGACTTTCTCAATAGCACTAAGCTAATCAAGAAATTTTTCAGGTTGAAGATGGCCTTAAATTAAACTCCGGTAATTCATTCTTTATATCATCTGAAGATTGAAAAAACATTTCAATCAATTTGCCTTCTTGATCTTGACAATTGACGAAAGGACTAATTCCAAAAAAAAAAAAACATGGTCGGAGTCACTTTTAGAATTTTCATAACTTGAACCTTACTCTTCTCGAGCTTGATAACGTTCAAGCTATAAAGAAATCATAATCTGCCACCAACAGTCACAATAATAGAATATAAACTACCGAAAAGTAACTGTCAAACTTAAAACATAATGTAAATAAAACATTAATAGAAGTTGTCTTCCAAGACAACTAGAAATTAAGTTCCCAATATAGCTATAATTAGCCTTTTAGAAGAATATAACGGGAATACCGTCAGCCAACATAAAAAAATATAAATGATTGCTCACTGCATCACTTTTCCTCCCTCCATGTAAGCGAAAGGAGAAAATGACAAATGAAAAAACTCATAAAGGTTTTTTTTCAACTTAATGTTGCTAGGAATGTGTTACAAGATGAGTCTGGACACCTAAAGGTTACAGACTTCGGCTTAAGCAAAATTGCACAGGAAAAGGATGACCAAGGTTACATGATGACTGGAGGAACAGGTTCATGTAAGCCTTTCTTTCTTATTGAATTAATGTATCTGTTAGAACTAAAGATCTTCTGCCATGTAAAGATCACGTCATTTGTTGTGGCCAATGTTATGGGATATTACAGATCGCTACATGGCACCTGAGGTATATCGTCGAGAATCCTATGGGAAAAGTGTTGATGTCTTCTCCTTTGCCCTCATAGTACATGAGGTAACCGAATTCAAGCTTTGGGTTCATCTGAAATCAAGATTGTTGTGACTTGTAAATGGAACAATAAAGAGAATGATAGTTTACGTATTCTGATTGTATCATGATCTTGTTTATGCTGGTTTATATTTGTTGACAGATCTTCCAAGGGGGGCCATCAAATAGAACAGCACTCCCTGAGCATATTGCAGACAAGCGGGCATTTGAAGATGCTCGACCATCTCTATCCTCATTTGTTTACCCTGATCCAATTAAGATGTTAGCTTTCCTTCTCTTTCATTGTGTTTTATTTACCAGCACCAGATGAACTGCAATTCATCATAACAACTGCAGCCCTCACGGTGCCTTGATTTATTTGAAAAGGCATGCCACTAGATAGAACTATTAATGAAAACAGTAGTGGGGCTATGAGGAGTTTTAGGTTGGTTATGCTGGTCAATATTTTGTTCTGAGAATGGCATTCTAACCAGGTCTCATTATTTCTTGAAGTACTCTTTGGTTCTGGACACGCACGCCATACTGCTAAGGCTTTATCTAAAACTCTACAATTTAGTTTGCTTGATTATGCTCATGACTGCTTGCTTTCACTTGATTTAGGCTTCTTCGAGAGTGTTGGCACAAGAATCCTGAAAGTCGACCAACATTTGAAGAGATAATATCAAAGCTAGAGTCGATCCAGGAGAGTTTCCAAAGTAAGAAAGACGCAGGTGGCTGTTGCTCCTGTTGCATCTTATAGAGATTAACAGAACAGCAACACATATACATCCCGACTCCAATTTTCAACATACTGAATGTGTGTTCTCCCTTTCACTCTGTATTCTCCTTTCTGTATTTGATTTATGCCTTCCCTTTTCACCATGCACTTGTGTATCTGCTGCTGCATGTTAGGCCCTACATATCCTTGGAGAAGTCTTATCTCCCAGATATCATGTATAAAAGTCGTTTGGGGAATTCTTATGGACACTCTGTCATTCACAATTTGCCATGTAATTTTCATGCACATTTGTCTCTGAAATGGTCCAAATTTGTCAAGCCAGAGAAAACTGACGCTCCCTGCACTGCAGCACTTTCATCATTATTGCCGCATCCCCTGCCATGACCTCAGTTTGGCCTCCACAACCAGAT
>Ga0325405_1005283_pt1 | contig 13133 bp, 12 predicted proteins | sample PopdelMetagenome_21_FD_205663 | JGI IMG/M metagenome (GOLD analysis project Ga0325405, IMG submission 205663) | Populus deltoides microbial communities from Bellville, Georgia, United States - Xylem-Control-R2 | ecosystem: Host-associated > Plants > Phyllosphere > Stem > Wood/Secondary xylem... | reverse complement strand
GGTAAAAACCCGACCTCCGATATCCAAAATCACATTTTTTTTTATATTGCTCTTTTGTTAAATCTATAACTGGTTTGAGGTTCTGTTGATAAGTCTACGATTCTACCATGCCTTCTGTCATCAGCTCATATTATTTGCCTTCAAATTCAGCTCTGCATCGGGAATCGCCAAAAAAGATTTCAAAACTGATTTTTTAAATGACCTTGTGTTGTAATGGACAGGTGAACACAAGGAGAGTCTTTCAACAAGGAGACTCGCAAATGCCAAGCTATTACTGAATTTCCCACACTACACTTGGACCCGATGAGTGTTTGCCTCAGTTGAAGAGCTGTTTCTGTTATCATTTACGCACCTTGTTATGCTTAACAACTACCTCAACAGCTGAAGCCATCACTCAACACCAACTGGAAACATCTGCAAGTGTTAACATCAATAAGAGGCATGGCACGCTAGCACAATCATTTTCATCATCAACAAGAGTTATTCAAAGCTTTTGGATTGAATAAAGCTACTAGGGAGAGAGCATCATGCAGATATGTTAGTCATGTGTTCTTTAAAGAATAAGCTATGTTATTCTGAGTTCTTCGAAGAATAAATCAGTAAAGAAATCTGTTTTTTTTTTTTGTTTTTTTGGTTCAATAATTAGTAAATGCCTCGATTGAACAGCAAAACTTGCATCAACTCCCTACTTTGATCTCAAAATTTGCAGAGTTTATTAAACTTGTGCCATGCAATGATTAGGGTCCAGAACAATCAGTTGCAGAATCCACTGGGGTGTGTACCTGGACTGGAGAATTGAACCTGTCTTGAAGAATTATCGCTATTAAAGGCACTAATAGCACTCAATTCGAGCAATACCATTGTCCGATATGATCAACTTGGGCTTCCTAACTACTTGCTCCAAGCACTGGATGACGTCTCCAATCTGAAAATCATTACAGCCAAGGATCACAAGTCCACATTCATTTCCTTTCTCCACCAATTCCACATCATGCTTGTTAGTCTTTAGAGATGCACAAGGTCCTTCAAACACTTCTTCCCCACTCCTTAGAAGCCTCATGGTCGATGATTTGCTAAAATGGCCACCCATCACTCTGCAGCCAGCAATCTTTATATCACCTCCTGCAGACTTGCTCCTTCCTCTTAGCTCAAAGATGTTCAGCACTTCAGCCTCCCCAGCTACCTGGGTCTCGAGTGTCCCAGGGGCTTTGTCTACTATCAAATTGCCAACTTCATCCAAAAGGTGATAGATCACTTGGTGTTGCATAATCTACAGCCAACCAAAGAAAAAGTGGAAAATAAATAAGCTATCCTAGTTTGCGGTATATGCCATCATATTGTTCAGTAAAATATCAACCACCCATACCCAAGGATTACTCTCATATTCTCGGGCTGGTTAAAAATAACATAAATGATTAAGGATAGCAACCGAAGTACCTTTATACCAGCTTGGATTGCAGCCTGGCTAATAGAACTAGGTGGACTCTTCACATTGAACCCAACTATATATGCACCACAGGCTTGTGCCAAGTCCACATCAGACTGAGAAATAGGCCCAACACCAACATGGACCACATTCACAAAAACCTGGCAGTGCAAATAATGGACATATTAGTTAGCAACGTGTGAGAAGACCATAAGCAATAAGCATAGCATTTTCAGGATACATTTTAGAAAGAACCAGTCAATCACGTTAAGGAAACTGCTTCCTTTAACGCTGCAACAACTATCACTAAACCGTAGCAAGAAGTTGCAAATCAGAAAGAGAATCATAAAAACAATATTATGCATTATGTCAGGCATATGGCTAAACTATTTTGGTCTACCTGAGGGCTGTTTAAAGTCCTCAAGGCATCTGTGACAGCTTGGACAGTTCCTTGCACATCTGCTTTTACTATCAATGGCATTTCAGTCCTCTCAGGCACAACAGAGTCATCTTCTGATGGTTCGTTAGTTTCTGTCCTTTGCTCCATGATCTGCCTAAGCCTGTCTTTTTCATATTTCCTTCTCCTCCCTGCACTTAGCATTCTAGCTCGCTCCTCAGTTTCCACAACAGTAACATCATCACCAGCCATAGGAAGCCCCTTCAGCCCTTCAATAACAACTGGCATTGCTGGTCTTGCCCGCTCAGTCAGCTTCCCTGACATATCCCTAATAGCCCTTATTCTTCCCCACTCTGAGCCAACAACCACGTGCTGCCCACAAACTAAAGTCCCCGCCTTCACTATAGCAGTAGCCAAAGGACCCCGTCCTTTGTCAAGTTTTGCCTCTACTACATAAGCTTGAGCATGACCATCAACACGTGCTTTTAATTCCATCATCTCCGCCTGAAGAAGTATAGCCTCCTCCAGGTTATCCAATCCAGTTTTTGTAACAGCTGAAACTTCAACTACCTGAATATCTCCACCCATTTCCTCAAGCAAAAATCCTTCAGACGCAAGCTGGAGTTTGACTCTCTCAGGGTTTGCACTCGGTTTATCACATTTATTAATTGCAACTACAACTGGTACATTAGCTGATTTTGCATGAGATATGGCTTCAAGAGTTTGAGGCATCACCCCATCATCAGCTGCAACAACGAGCACAACTAGATCGGTGACTGCTGCACCTCTTGCTCGCATTGCACTAAAAGCAGCATGACCAGGAGTGTCAAGGAATGTGATTGATGCCCCTGAAGGCATGCTCACAACAAAAGCACCCAGATGCTGAGTTATGCCTCCAGCTTCCTTTGCTGCCACTGATGTTTGACGTAGAGCATCCAAAAGAGAAGTTTTACCATGGTCAACATGACCCATGACTGTTACAACCACTGGTCGGGGAAGAATTTCTGAACCTTCATTGGAGTGTTGCCTCCTGACATTGGCCCCAACTTCCTGCAAAAGTGAAATGACAAACAGTCAGTGAGTGAAACTCAATTTTCCAAAGCACCCACCTCAAAAATCAACCAAACATGGTTAACTTAGAAATGGAGGGGGGGGGGGGGAGGTGGGAAGCCAAAAGAGCAGTTTAAATGCTAAAAAAGAAACAAAGTAATAAAGGGGGGAAAAGAAAAATCAAAGCATAATTTAGTATATATCACGAGCAAGGCAGATTTCAAATACATGTTGCCAATACTGTAATGCCAGGTGATGCCAGAAACTAAAGCTAACGAATAAAAACAGCATACAAGTTAGTTGAAATCCTTTGGTACTACACTGCCATGTACATATGCAGGCATGCACACATATAACTGCTTTTGGGTGAAAATGAGAAGTGAAAGTTCCTGTCAGTTGAAATGAGTCTTGATAGCAATTGGACATGAAAAACTCCATACAACTCTTGATGTTAATTAAACACGAAATGATCCATACAATTATCGGGACTTGGGGAAGGGAAATACCATTACAACCAGCTCCGCAACATCGATCTTGAGTGGGTCAAATTCTGAGACAACCTTTTCCCCAAGATTAACAAGAAATTCCTGCAGAGTTATAACTGACTGACCAGTGCGCTTGGCAAGCTCAACAGTGGTCATGCCTTCAAATATGTCAATTGTTTTATCTTGCAAGGACTTGGTAATTCTTTTCAGTTTAGGAGGCACATATGGAGCATCAACTGGAGGTTTTTTGATCCTTTTAGCAAACTTCCCTTTCTTTTGCGTCTTCAAATCAACTCCTTGGTTATCATTTTTTCTTCTGGCCCACAGTTCTCGACTAGCGTGAAAGCACCTAAGTGAGATATAGAGCCATGACACAATCCTATCATTCAGTAAATTTAAGCAGAACATTCAGGTATTCCAGAGCAATAAACTTCACAGATTGTCTTCCAATTGCAATAAAAACCCCAATCGCTCTCTCACACACTCTCACACGCGCTCTCCCTTAGCATACTCGACAAAAAAGATGGAAAATGAAGCAAGAGAAAAGCATACAATCAATGGAAAAGATCAAGTTTTTTCTTCCACGAAGCAGAATAGAACTAAGGTGTGAAGTTATTTATTTCATGCAACTATAAACTCCTTTCTTCCCTTGTTTTCTCAGAACTTAAAAGCTTTTATGAAGGAGCATTTGAGCATGGGACATCCTATTTAGAACATAAGTGTTGGCTAAGGTTAAGCTACACCTTGACCACAAAATTCTCCTTTTCTTTTTTTCTTTGGATAATTTTAGCCCCAGCTCAGATTAAGGCAGGGTTCAACTTAGGCTGTGGATCGTGATGCCATAAGGTTTTATCACCTGACTACATAAAATAGCCATAGAAGCGCACCAAACTTAACCTCAAATCACACTTCAATGCTAAATAGGGGGAGCATGCCCTTGAACTGTTAAATAGGTAAGCCTACCCTTCACCTGGTCAAGCCCAACCGTAAATAAAAGAAAAGTGAAAAATAAATGGTTGTTACAATCAACATATGTATTTCTACCATATGATATCTGTTGTCAAGTGCAATTTTCTAGTGATGAGATAACAGAAAAGCAGCAATGTAGACAGTAATTAAAAACAGCAATCCTAGAAGCAAGAAAGAAAGATATGAATAAAACCTGATAGATGATTCTTTTGTAGTGTGATGACCAGACCCTTGTAGAAATGAGCTGAAAGAAGACTCTGCAGCACAAGATTGGATAAGTAAATGATGATATTAAAATCAATCTTTCAGGGGATGTAAAATTATCTCATTCCAATTTTTTCCAATTCCCTGCACAACTAGCAAAAGCAGTAGGAACAGAGTACTGAACAGGCTTGGTGAAAGGGATGGAAGATTGATGGTTTGAAATGCAGATATTTGGAAGCTGCTTTCTTAACTGAACTAAGGGGTGAAAAGGTATTGCAGCTCGAGGAAAAGAAGAAAGGATTAAATAAGAATTCTATAAGCTGAAGGAATGCTAAGTAAACTACAAAAAGCACCCTGTGAAGATGGCTCAGTTGAATTAAAGTTAACAGAAAATATCTAATGTAAGCTGATGAAAAGCATGAATGCAGTTTTGAATTACCAGGTATATATCTGACTGAAGCACCATCAAGACTAGTTCTTGAAGTTAACCCCACAGCATGCCCTAGCGATGGTGAAGTCAAAACTCTTGTGAGACCAACATCAATACCCTGCACAAAGAAGTCAGGTAAAACATCCTACACATAAGCAATTCAATATGGTTTTCATGTAACTAAAGTCACTCCTTCGAAATATGTGTAAAAGTTCTCAGTTTTATGTTGGAAAAGGGAAACAAAGAAAGGGGAATTTCTAGGCAGAAGATGCAAATGAGGAGACCAGAATAACCCAAATTAAACAATGCCGGTTAAAAGTGAGTATAAGATTACAACATTGGAAGACAATTAAGCTAACCAAGCAAAAACGAGGCAAGCCATAGATCAAACCTTAAGATGCTATACATGGCGAGATCATTTTCAACTCGAGACAAGAGGTATTCCTCTATACCTTTGTAAAGGCTGTTGACTATCACAATCCTCAACATTCAAATTTAACTTGAAACAAATCCTTCAGGAAAAAATACAGCAAGGAATAGAACAATAAGGTAAAGCATATCCTCTTACCCTTTTGCCAGCCGCTCTGCAAGCCATTCATAAGCCTCTAAATCTCTACAAAGACCAACAGATAAACGAAATGGAGGTATATTTAATACCAAAATTTAGAGTAATGGAACACAATTTTAGCCCGTCTTCGATGGAAAAAAGATCTAATCTTTCATCACTGAATACCACAAGTCACATAAATTGACAACACAATATAGATAGAGTAGCGAGAATTTAACTGAGCTAGTTATGGGGTTAAAAGAGGGAGGTTTTGAGCTTAAAGTTTATCTTCGTAGCTGCAAACTTTGGTTTCGACTTCCGAGGTTTGCAAAGGTTGTGGAGAACAGATCGTGGGAGAGATGTTGCAAGGGTTTTTCACTTGTTTTCTTGTAATTACTTTTCTGCCCTTATGCTTTTAATAAGATAAAAATGTAAATTCTTCTATATGTTTAGTGTAGTTTACACCATTTTTTTTAACCATCTAAATTGAATTCAATTAAATAATTTTAATATAATTTTATGTTTTAGAATCTTCTTTAAATATTAAAAAGTAAATTTCAAATGAATTTTAATTATTAAAAATACTATAAAAATAAATTGTAAATTAACCTTTTTATTTACAATTTTAAATATAAGAAATTTAATGTTGAAACTAACTTCCTAAAAATACACATCTAGCCTTTTTTTAAAAAAAAATATTTGAAAAAATAAGATAAAATTAATATAAAAAACAAAATGAATTCAATTCAATTTCTTTTAAACATGTGAATTCAATTTATTTATCAATTGAATTCAAATCAAACACTATAATTTAATTCAATTACAAAATAGAATTGATTCCAGATAACTTGTTAGTGTTTAAGTATAATAAATTTATCTTTATTATATTTTTAAAATAAATTTATATATTTTTAAAAGAAAAAATAGAAAAAAAAAACACTAAATAGAAGATACGCTACGCTGTGAGCCGGCCTAAATTTTTTCCAGCATGAAAAAAGATGCTAAGGCGACACAAACATTTTTAAAAAATAAATATGAGACTTCGATTGTCGACTCAATTGGGTTTAATAGACTCGATTAATTTAAATAATAATAAAAAATGCAACAACAATAAATAAAATAAGAAAAAAATTAACAGCATAAAAAAAATTATGAAGCTTATCGAAAGCAAATTGAATTACATCATTAAACTCAATCATCAAACAACTTAATGTTGAAGGACAAACAAAAAAATAAAAAGATAGTGAAAAAAATATGAGTCAACATAGGGTAACTCGCTAACCCAGCAACCTTGAGCATATGATTAGGATAACCTCATTGAAAAAAAAACCATTAAGACAAGAATTAAAAAAAAAACTAAAGTCAATTCATGTTACCCTAAAAACTAATGCAGCAAAAATTTAAATTAACAAAATTTATGGTTGAAATTAAAAAAAAACAATGAAAAAACTCAAATAAAAATAAAAAGAATAGATGTTAAATTTGATATAAAAATAATTTGAAATAAAATATTAAGGAATGAATTTAAAAAAAAATTGGAATAAGAAAAAAAAAGAAAAGAAAAACAATTAAAAATTATAGCTTGCAGGTAAATTATGTTAAATTTATTTTTGTTAATCTTGTGCATTTGGTGGGTCCAAATTGAGGAAATGCAGTGGCAATAAATGTGATCAGAGACAGAGTTAGTTAAATTTGTGTTGTTTAGGAGTTATCAGCAGTTGAGATGGAATTGGCTGCAGCAAGGCAAGCGGGTTTTGTTCCAAAGAAATTGGTCGAGAAGGGTGATAAGCATTCAAAGAAAAGGATTTTAGCTGTTAATGGTATTATTACAATGATTGGTCGAAAGAAGAATAGGGTTGCTATTAGGAAAAGAAAAGGACCTTATAGGTTATTATAAAAGGTTTATTCATGTGAACAATTGAATCACAAATGGTTGGAATGTTGAAAATAGAAACAAGAAATAAAGCATGGCAGCCTATAAACAGCCTATAATTGTCTGTACAGATGCCCTGGGAGCAACCCTTTTCTCAACCCACTTGGATAAACCTGGTGGTTATATCGGGTGTATGAAATCTGGTGAAGTTTTTTCTGAGCCGTGAGTTTGATCAAAAAAACTTTATCCAACAGTAACTTATTTATTGGCCGAGAGAATAAGGTTTCATAAATGTATATTACCTGGAACCCTGATATTATATGCATTTGACAGGACCCACAAATGGTATGATCCAGACTGGTGGGAATTCGGTGATGTGAAATTGTAAGTGATACAACGTTGGTTTTGCCTTATTCCTCGTGATTGATTATATTTATGCTCTTTATAGTCTGCTTATATGCATGTCAAGGTAAGCTTGCCTTCTGATGGTTTGTTCTGGTCTTGGTAGAAAAATACCTCCTCTGTTATGGTTTTCATAAATCCCATAGTGGTTCTTCATCAGTGTCTGCTGTACTTTCTGAACTTTGTCCCACCAGATATATTTAAATGATTAGTTCTTCAAAGTCAGGATAATAAATGGTGCAGATAAAGCATGCACTGCCATTTCTTTATGGTGAGATCTACGCCATTTCACGTGCTTTGGCTCAGTTTATTCCAGTTAATAGGTGGTTTATTTCTCACTTCTTAGCTAATGCTCTTGATAAAAGACCGTGTATGGCTTCAATGAGTCAACCACTTATTTTGTTTTTACAGGTCCATTTTCCGTAAATATGCCCATGATGATGTCAGTACTGGATCATGGTTCATTGGGCTTCAAGTAAAGCATGTTGATGAATCAAAATTTTGCTGCTCCTCATAGTCCACAGGTTTCTCTCTCCGTGTGATTGTCTCTGTTTGTGTGTGTACAAACGAATTTATTTGATGGAGGAGCAAGAAAAAGGCCATATTAACTATAAATGCCAGGGGAAACTTTGAAAATTTAGTTACTTAAAGGGAATTGTTGAGCGTATTGACTTATTTTTTATTAATTCTCTTTCATATTTCAAATTCAGGGTCAATATGTGCAGCTGTGTGATTGGATCTGCCTTGTTAGCATTCTACCTGAATCTAATATATAACAAAGAAGGCCGCGTTCAACATGTATCAAGGAAGGTTTCCCTTTTCTCTTTTCATGCACCCTCTTCCAGTCTTTCTGGTTCCCAATGACAGATGCATGAACTTTCATGCAATGCATCTGGTGAGAGTTGATCCTGATAGCATCAAAATTGTGAAATTGTTGATAGAAGAGGCATCGACAATAACATCTGCGCATAAAAAGCTAGTTTAGGGTTGTTCAAACCTTTGGACGTGAGCCATATATAGAATTCATGAAGATTTTGTATGCTGCAGGATATGTTTTTTCGGAGATGTCTTGTAATAGCCATGTAATCCAAGTCCATTTTTTTATCTTTTATTATCAAGGTGACAGTTATCCTCCAGCCTATTAAAGAGACTCTTTTGGATTTTTTTACTGAGAAGCAGATTCGTTTCGTGTTTAGGAAATTAGAACTGTGCTTATTTTTTTCCGTCGTCACCTGTATTAACCGGGTTATCATCCATAGTAAGAATGTTCATGAGCTGGCTTCTGAAAACGTTTTATGTCAAAATTAGAGGAAAGGCTTTTCCATGTAATTATCCATAAGCACTGCTACATGAGTTGTAGCTGGGAAAAACACAATTGGGACAGCAAGAAAGATGGTCTCAATTGAAAATGGAAATTGATTTGGTGAGCCTAAAGACACTTTGAAATGGAGTTGGAATCAAATTTGTTGATCTGTCGCTGCAGTATGGGTATTATATCTAATTACATGCTTTGTTGAAGGGATTTCTATCACAGTTCAGAACCGTAATTCCCAAGTGCATTTTCACTAGGTGGAACACGCAACATTTTGGGATTTTTTTTTGGGTGTAAAATTAGCATTTAAATTTCGATAGAATAATACATTTAAAAAAACAATTTGTCCAGCTAATTATATTGTCTGGTTGACTAGTTCATATAAAAATATAATTGATAGTATGGTTTAATTACAATATTAAGGAAAATTTTATTACACTTCTCAACTATAATATTAATTTAAATATGATAGTTGTAAAACACGATATCATTTAAATGGAGTGGTTTTCGACAACAGCATGTAGCATGTAAACGTGGTTTTCGACAACAGCACGTAGCATGTAAACGTGTGCTATTTCACAATTCACCATTTATTTTAATTACATTATGTTAATTGCCGAATTTGGCCATCATTTTGCCTTTCAAGGTATTGTATTGAGTGTGGAATCTTTCTACCCGGAGGTTTGTTTGACTTTAGAGAGGTGGCACGATTTGCTTCCATGTCCAAGGGTTGGATTCACACATTGCCTTTTAAAGGGTTCTGGGATATTTCCTCATGGTCGGAGGATTAATAACTGGTCTGGTGCTGAGGTACACCTACCAAAGAAGAAAAACTAGAGAGATCCCGCACGAAGCAAATCTTGAAAGTGAAACGAAGGCTGACAAAGAGAGATGCATTGTATTTCTTATGTATGACATGAAAAAGACAACACAACCATTACCATGTCCGAGACATTTCCAACAGCACTTCCAGGAAAGAAAAACGCGGAGAACTGGCTAGACTTTGTCCACCTTTGAAATTGAGTAGCAGCTGCAACCTTGTTTGAGGGTCTCAGCTTCCTTCCGTGGGTCCCTGTTTGAGCGTGTAACATGGTATATCTACCTTCTCCAACCTCAAGATCCATGTCTGTTAGGATTGATTTCCCTTTAAAAGGGTTACATTTGTTTAAAAAGATAATGCATTTTATTCTAAAACTCAAAAACCTTGGCTGGGCCTTCTTTATATATATAAACAAAAAATAATAATAATAATAATTTTGTGCTTGTAATAAATACAGTGGTCATTGCGGATAAGCTTGCAAGGAAAAATTGTGGAGCTAATCAACTTGTTCTTAGGCATTGCTGTGGGCTGTTGCTGTAATGACATTATATTAAATGTTTGTTGTTATGAGTTGATTTGAACAGGGAAAATGGCATAGGCATTGACAGCCACAGATCGTAAAGGACAATTCTCAATGATAATTTTATTCTATGGCCAGCTTTAACTAGTGGAGTTGCTTGGCTTCTTCTCTAATAGAATTTTTTTTTGTCATACTAATTTATTGCATTATTTTTACTCCGTTGTGGTTGAAAATGAAAATTTAAAAACAGAATATTATTTAAGGGAAGAAGAGAAGAATCCTGGAAGTCTAGTCCAGGAGGCCAAAAGTTTGAATATTCCACAAAATCTTTCGAATGGTTAGTTATTCGTTAATTCAGGTATATATACATGTTCATGGTCTGTTGTTTCAACTCGAGTCCACATCAAAAGTTTCGAATCCCAACAGAACTAACACATCATCTCCACGCTAGAAACACATGGTTGCTAAGTCCTCCTTTACACACTCTTTTAGACTTTTTCTTTTTTATATCATCTTGATTCCTTCTGTATTTTATTATCTGACGAGGATTCTTTTGTCTACAGCCCTTCAAGGTTTCTTTAATACAAAGACGAGGTCATACCAAACCAGTCCCTTTTCTTTTGTGTGTGTGTGTGTGTGTTTCCTTCAAGAAGTTGTGATCCATTCTTGAGTATTGACCCTTTACAAGCTGTTCGGCATTAAATACTGTACTGTTGTTCCATATTACCATTAAATGTTTTTTCCTTTGAAACTGGCCAATAGAAAAAAAAACGTTTCAGTTCAAACTTTGGACTTTTGTTGATTGTTGGAAGGTTCTCTTTTTTTGAACCTTTTTCGGTTGAAAAATTAGACAGTTTGGTCATCTGGGGCGGCGTTCTGTTTTTTTGGAATTCAACTTTGTCTTATTGTTGTCTTTTTGAAAAGAGTTTGATGCAATTTTGAGTTATTGGTCTATATCTAATTTCTTTTTTGATCAGTTGAGAGGATTTCATGTTGTCCACAGTTCTAATGGTGGAAAGTGGAAACTAGTTAGGGTTTGTTGTGATTTTGCTTTCCATTCACGGGAGATAAGGCTTTTTCACAAGAAACCTGTTCAGATCTTCAACTACTTCAGTAACTGCTGAGCTTCTTTATCAAGTACTTAATCACTATTGGTTTGGGTATTTGACCAGAGAGAAAGAGAGATTGAGAGACAATATTGTGTTGTTGTTTCTTGAATTTTGCATCCTTAATTTTGTTTTTACACTATGAATCGTTCTGGGACAGCCGACCTGAGAGCAGCAACAGCTGTCGAAGTTACAAAGGATAGAAATGGAGTCGATCAGGTTGTGCTTCGAAACCCGCGAGGGGCTTCAGCTCGGGTCAGTCCAATTGCCTCATGCTCTTGTTTATTGGTTAATTTAATTTGTCTAAGCTGAGAAATGACTGCAATGATACAGTCAGATGGAAACTATCTTTCTTGAATGGATCTTGATTTATTGTGTGAATATGTATTCAGGTTAGCTTGTATGGAGGACAAGTTCTCTCATGGAGGACTGACCAGGGTGAAGAGTTGTTATTCACTAGCAGTAAGGTAAAATCGTAGGGTTTTATTTGGCTGCTAAGGTTATAGTAATGTTTAATCTGTGTCCTTAATTTCTCCGTTTCTGGTGGTTTTTCTTTGATCGCGTGATAATTGTTTTATTTTTGTTTACTGCAGGCAATTTTCAAGCCACCAAATCCAGTGAGAGGAGGAATCCCCATTTGCTTTCCTCAGGTATGTTGAGGTTATGTCATGTCAATCAATGACATGCCATTCTTGGAGATCTCTGACTAATAAGTTGCTTCGATTTGTGTGTTAAGTTTGGAAACTGCGGATCGCTGGAGCAGCATGGGTTTGCAAGGAAGAAAATTTGGGCGATGGACCAAAATCCACCACCATTTTTACAACACAATGATTCCAACGACAAAGTCTATACTGATCTACTACTTAAGCCATCTGAAGAGGATCTAAAGATCTGGCCACATAGGTATGACCTTTAACAACTGCATATCCTATTGATAATCCCAGATCAGATCATAAGATGGCAAAGCCATCCTTGGATAATATTCAACTGGACTGCTGGAGTTTTTTTTTTTTTTTTGATTTGGCATATCCCTTCGGTTCATTTAGATGTTATTTTAACTAATCAACAGAAGGGTCAAATACCTGCACCAGATATCTGCATAATTTGGCATTAATCTTGTCATTGCACAAGGTTAATTGACTTTTCTGTGGCGTACTCTTTTCAGTTTCGAGTTTCGGCTAAGGGTGTGTTTGACGGTAGAAGGGAATCTAACCATGATATCGCGCATCAGGAATATCAATTGCAAGCCATTTAGTTTCTCAATTGCTTTCCATACATATTTCTCCATCTCAGATATCAGGTACATGAAAACTTCAGTAGTTGGTTTTTTCGTATGTGGTTGTCGTGGAATTAGACATGTTCTGCATATTGATATGCCTTGTGAAAACTGTTTAAGACTCAAGAAATACAGACTTATATCCTTCAAAGAAAGGCTCCTGTCCTTCTAAACTCTTTTATCCCCAAGTTCTATGTACCTAGTAGTTCGTTTACTTCACTAAACCACCTCAGTATGCTTCCTTTTTCCCGGTCTCCTCAAAATTCAATTTTACAGACAAGAACTTTCTTAGCTTCTAGGAATTTATCATTGTGGC
>Ga0325405_1005281_pt1 | contig 13135 bp, 9 predicted proteins | sample PopdelMetagenome_21_FD_205663 | JGI IMG/M metagenome (GOLD analysis project Ga0325405, IMG submission 205663) | Populus deltoides microbial communities from Bellville, Georgia, United States - Xylem-Control-R2 | ecosystem: Host-associated > Plants > Phyllosphere > Stem > Wood/Secondary xylem... | reverse complement strand
TAATGAGGCTCCTCGAGGTGGGAGACTACTAAATATAACGACAGTACTGATTCATGGTGTCAAGATTAATAACGGGGTAGATATGGATCTTGCGAGAACCATAACTAATCCTATTGTTGAGGTTTCTAGGAAAGAAAATGGTGATACCAAGTTCACCTCTGGTAAAAATGGCGATGAAGACTTGGACTTGGAGTTGAGACTAGGGCTTGGACCAGCTTGAAGCTTTTTAGAAAAGGTTCTCTAATCTCTATATGTGTAGGCATTTCTTAAAGTTCTTACTTGTCGTGGGTGTAATCTTGATTCAAGTTTGGTAAAATCATTAATTAATAAACTCGTCATCTACAGGTAAAATAGTTTTTTTTTTATAAGAACACATTAATCATATCGGTCGATCTTTTTACAATATTATTTGGTAATAGGGAAATGACTAAAATTAACTTTAAGAGCAAAATAAATAAAAAAAGGCAAAGGGGCTTTACAAACATCTTTGTTTTTAATGCACAATGATCTATTACTTAATGCGCCTGAGATCAAAAAATTATATATTTTCTTTCAGAGGCTTTTGGGTCTCTGTCACTTGGTTTTTTGCTATCATTGACTCTCCTCTTTAAGGCCCGAAAATGTCTACAATGCTTGGAAAGAAACTAGCTGTTGTATTTGTGCGGGGAAAAAATTAGGGCAAGAATTTCTTCCAAGTTCAAAACACCAGACCGACCTGTACGGGAAAACATACAAAAGATCAGCATGAGCCTTATCAGTCTACACTCTACATTGAATAATACCCTGTCTAGGCAACACAAAACACAAATGATTAATCAAACAAGCATTAATTCGCAATTAGACCCCCGCATGAACCAACAAAAGCATTTAGTTCGTACAAATATTAACAGAAAATGAAAAGGAAGGCCTCGAATTTGGATCAACATGTTTCACGTATCAAGAATAAAAAAATATAATTGGAATACACAAACACTCCTATCTTGGAATGAGCTATGCACAACACAATCTTCTATACACTACTCTCAAACCTTCTGCCAGAAGACCTTTCTGAAACATTCAAAAGCCTTAAATCACCTCTTGCTGGATGGATAAAATTCAGATTCCTAAACCGTCATGTCCTGTTGCCTCGGAGACATCCATTTCAGCTCCTTGGGATTTCTTCAGCTTCGCAACGAGAACCCACATGTTAGCAAGTTCATTTTCCAGATAAGCTTCTCTTTGTTTGGATTCCTTAACTTTCCTTTGAAGATCAGTCTCTCTTTGATCCTTCTCCATAAGAGCAGCTTCATATTGAACTTCTCTTTCTCGACTCACAGCCAACTCTCTCTTGAGCTCTGAGGCTGCCCCAACTTGGTCTTGGTGTTTCATGTGATTGTCTCTCCGGCCATTTCGAACAGTACTGCCACTTCTACGCTGAGTGGGGGAGTTCTTCAATGCTATCAGCTCGGCAGTTAATCTCTCATTATGATTCATAAGCTTCGCCACTTCTTCTGATAATGCCTTGAGCTCAACAGCAGCAGCTGATGCTAGCCCTTTGGCGTATGAACTCTCCTCGGCCAATTTTTGGTTCCGAGTTTCTAACTGCTCTTTTGATTCTGTTAGTGCATCAACTTTTTGCTTCAGTTCTTCCATCTCAGTGGCCTGATCAAGGAAAAGTAAGGATTCACCTCTCGTACTTGTATGAGAAATGCAACTTCAAAAGCCATCACATGATGGAAATTATGCTGTAAAATTTGTCACTAGTAAAAACACAATATGAAGAGATACAGAAAGCCAAGCAAAGAATTTTCCATCTATATGTCTGCAATCCACCAAAAAGCTTGTTTTTCTTGATGATCCACCACAAGTATAAATTGGCACAAGAATACACTTCTTAATTCAAAGTAGTTTCTTTAATTTAAATAGAACAGCCAACCTAACTTTCCTCAAAGCTACATGTTATGGGCGATACATATTTTCCTTGGGATGGTGATCCTCGAGATCCTACAAGCTTCTATTTTGGTTTCTTAAGGTATGAGAACCTTGTAGACATTTTAATGGTATTATCAGAAAATTTAGCGTCACGAGCTCAGAATGAAATCTGAGATCTTCCTTAGTTTCTAAATCTTTTACCTCTGGTGGGGAAGCATTGAAAAAGGAAATAGTGCTCTAGCAACCAAAATAATACGTGATTGGGGTGCCAAAAGGTTTAAATACATACCTGTGCTTGTAGAAGCAAATCTTCATTTCTATCTTTTGATGCTGCAGTTTCCTTGTTCATGTGATGTTGTGCATGGAAGCTTTTTAGTTCAGAAATTCGTTGAGAGTAGCTAGCTAGAGGGCTAATATTTTTTGACTCCAGTGCATCTGAGAGCTGCTGCTTCAAAGAGACAATTGTTTCCTGCAATCCTTCACATTCACAGATCTGATGGAGAGGCAATGTCAAGTTAGAACCTGCCATCAACCGACAACACAGCTTGCAAAACAGTGAAAGCTACCAACACACGCACAAAAAAAAAAAATGTTAACTGTTTGACCTTTTGGCTGAGCTGGTCTTGAATTATACAATTATCTGCCGCTTTAACCTGAAACAGTATACAGCAATACAACAATCATCAGGCCAAATTAATAAAATCAGATGCCTAAAAGAAAACCATGGGTATGTATCATTGACTAAAACAAAAGGAACCCATTGAATAAGTCTGTTCACACAACTTGGATACCATTACCCATGACTTTATAATGTGTTGCATTGTTCTTATTGATGACTCCAATTTGTTATGCAAATGAATTTAGATGGAGGATGAAAAGGTTTCCAAATGATTCTTTCGAGTGATTATCGAACATGTTAATATTCAGTTCAGAGCTAATGACAAATTTTCTTAGGCCAAGCTGTATAGGAACATCACCTCGAGTTCAAATGACTTCTCATTCAATTGAGCTGTCAGTTCAGCAATCGTCTGCAAGCATACAAAGACAAAAGGCTTAAAGATGGACTTGCAGCTGCCATATACAAGGAGTTTGTGCTACCATAAGGGAGCTAAACTTACTTGGGATGCTTCCAAGTTAGCCATGCTGTTGTGAGATGTCATGATGGAATCAGCAATTTGCTTTTCCAACAAAGCTATTTGTTCATTCTTCACCTTGATTTCATCACTCAACTTCTTCATCTCCAACTTAAATACAAAAGTATGATGATGCAAAATTTCTCAGCCTGTTAAGAGCAGCTAATAACAAAAGGAGGTATAGGAACAACACAATACCTGTATGTGTTCCTTCAGGGGATTCCTTGAAGCCTCCTCAGACAATCGCTTCAAAATACTTGAATGGAGTGCCACCTCTCCAGATAAAATTTTCTGCTGCTCCCTCAGAAGATCAATCTGATCACTTGTTTTTATGCTATTCTAGAAATCAGCAAAGCATGAAAATTAAGCATGCAGACCATGGTAATCATCCCCAGCCAAAAAGAAGAAAGAATACACAATTAAATGAAAGGACCATTAGCATACCAGAGTTTCCTGCTCGAGGAAATTGTCCTCAGGTACCTCTCTATCCTGCCTGACCTCAGATAGAAGATCTGCTGATGGAGAGCTTTCTGCAAGTGAAGGATGTGAAAGTCTGGATTCTGCATAATAATTGCTGTTTTCTGCTTGAGGTGTTGAAGGTGTACTATTAGATTTAACTCCACTTGATTTGTCACTGGTGCTCATTCCCGATCCACTATCTCGTTTCTAATCAAGAAGAATAGATATTTCTAAGAAAAAAGAAAATTGAATTCAATTGTATCAGTGCTGAAATTTACAAGAGGGATGATCCTCCAAAGTAAGGAACTAAAAGAATAAAAACCAAAATTTGGAACTATTAAAAGGAGGCTATCCGATCATTTAAGGATCACTCTAGCTGATAAAATAACAAGTTTACTTTGTTTTACAAGAGAACCAGTATAAAAACATGCAGATAAATCTTTTGAATTACGCATACCCGTAGCTTTAACCAGTTCAGCAATCCATGCTTTCGGGTTTTCTTCTCCTCTTTCAGTGTCTCATCCACACTTTCAGTATTTCCTTCAAGAGAAACATACAAGTCAATATTTTCGTCATCCAATATCAAGTCCTGCCTCTTGTACGGTAGGTATGCAAGCTGCAAATTACACATAAGCAACCATAATCAGATATAAGAAAGTGCAGAAAAATAAGGGGTGAAGCCCTGCTATACAGAGGCTCCCACTTAAAGAGTTCCAGATTAGGAAAGCATTAGAGATAAAAGTCATAATCCAAGATTTTATACAACAATAAAATCATAGTTCAAGAGAAAAATAGATAGAAGTACAAAAAAATCAAACAAATTTGCTCCAAGTACCTCTTCTTCTCCAAAGGAATGCCTCCTCCTTGGACCTGGGCGGTGAGAGATCCTTGATGGTTGTGAAGCTTTTGTTGACACCAAAATTAATTTTGTCAGCCGCTGTATTCTGCTCAATAGGGCTGCTTTAGCTTCTTCTTCTTGTTCCAATCTTGATTGCAGTTTCACTTGACCATCTTCTAGCTGTACATATCAAATCAAATCAAGGAAATTGTGTCATAATAACGGTTATTCAGACTAAATGTATCAAACCATTATGCATTAATTAAGTGACAGTCATATACAAGATTGGGACATGGGATGAAAAGGAAGAAAAGGACAGGAATAAAGAAACTAACATTGAGATCAAACATATAAATTAAATCTTGCAGTTAACAAATGAAAATTTATGAAATAGAGAAAGAATCTTCCAAGTGATGGTAGAACTCTTTAAGAAGTACCTTCTGCTTGAGGAGGACAATGTCGTCTTCTACAATGTCTTTCAATCGAGGAATTGTCACAATACCCCTCTTCAATTGTTCTAACTCTTCCTTTAAAGAGCGTATCTCATTTTGGTACTTCTTGATAAGCGATTTCTCATCAATAATCTGCAAATGGTTGAAACATCATTTCAAATGTTGGCAAGTGAGATTGTTTGAATGAATGCATACACTCTAAGGAAAAATACCTTGTTCTGTGCTGCTTGAATTTCAATGTGCTTTGCACGGTGGGCAAATTTTAAAGTATTGTGTGTCTCTTCCGAACTACTAGATGAGGGAGTGACAGTGCAAATGAGCTGTAAATTCAGACACGAAAGGAAAATGAGTCTCTTAAATGCAAGCAGCATTTGTTTGAAGGACAATGATTCGATTATCATGCATCATACGACCAGAAAAGTAGTTTCTTTTAGCAAAATATTATCAGCACTTACTGATACACGCCCATGACCACTTAATGAAGACTGAAGTAGCCTTGTCAATTTAGAGTCCCTGTAAGGAATATGAGCGGCTCTCCCATCCGTCAACTTCGATATAACCTATGCAAGTCACAAGTATACAATTTTATCCATACAATTTAAATATTTATGATTGTAAATTATTGGGGACTAGCAAATGAAGCACATAACTTCTTTTCACTAGGAATTATTCGGGAATAAAAGTCACAGTTCATTTAATTGTAATTAATGAGCACCAAATTGATGGTTTCCATTAGTGTGTGCATGTGTGAGGGACAAAGGGAGGCGAAGAGAAAGAGAGAGTGCATTCAGTCTTGGCACATTAATAGAACATAAATATCAAATTACAATATTAAGTCCCTAAAAGCACACGGACCTAGAAGCATGAAAAGATAGCTAAAACAAGTCAATCAATCTTAAGGTAACCCAGTCACACTGGTTTCTCATTTTCTATCATGTTCCTGGCTGGGTAATTCATCAAATAGAAAATGATTACCAGAAACAAAAAACCATCAAGCATGATATAACACATATGTAAGGCAGTAAGGCTGTCCCTTCAGTTTAAGAGTGAAATATTGGCAGTAAATTCTGAAACAGAAAGCTGTAAGTTTGATAAATAATGTTTTTTATGTGATAGTTTTCAGATTATATATCATGAAGGTGGTCAATTATTGTTGTACAGACGAATAATACAGGTACAAGAGGCCTCACAGTTCCAAGTGTCAGCAAACTTTTATTAATATAGGATCCTTCTTTCCGTCTCACGCCAGTAGTTTCAGCCTTTGAGCTTTCAGAACCTGCCAGATCAATGAGGCTCTGCATGTATAAGTAAAATATCAGAAAGTTAAAAAGAATTTATTGAAATCAAACATAGCAAGCAAAATCATTAATTGTAGTAAATCAAGGGGAAGAAAGAGTTGTCATAATTAAAGAAACAGGAGAAATTCCAATGAAAAACTTAAAAAGGTGACCAACAAGTCCTTTGACATCAATTCTAGATAGAAGCCTTAGGAATTACCAGCTGGGACAAATTTACAGCCTCTCCTTCACTATTTTCACCATACAGGCTACTCTCTACTGTCTGTATTTAGAATAATTGGAAAAAGTTAGTGGGAAAGGATATAAAACAATGAAATGAATATATAAATGATCAAACTATCATTAGTTGATGAAATGAATTATCCCAAAACAGAGTTGACAATGATTTCTTGCAATTCTTAAAGGCAAATGAATAATTTAGCAATTGCCAAAAAGATTGGATATTGGCCACTGAGTGGGCAGATGGCGTAAGATTGGATGTTAACAAGTAGACAAGTGAATATTCAAATGTTTCAGGAAAAACAAACAAGTTCATCAAGCAGGTCGATGAATATGAAGTGCAAGTCTGACAGTTACGTGTAAGCTAAAAAGGTAAAACTATCACTTGCAAATGCACTACAATATAATAAACATGTAAAGCTTATAATTATCTTGAAGAAAGAGAATATGAAATGTAACAATCAACTAAAGCTGCAGGAAGATAGGAATACCAGTGTAAATATTGTATGACTCCTGCTGCTGAGTAAATTAAAGTTTGTGGACCCAACATGTCTGTGCTCTGTGTCAAAAGGAAAGACCTGATCAGAAAGCGTGGAAAGAATTGTGATATCATGGAAAAGACATTGCAGTCTTGATATACATACAGGGAGGAGAGAGAATCAAATAGCATCTTTTGCAAGACAGACAAGTTCTGCACCAATTTGTAAATTTTTTCTATAGGTTGTTAACTTTCAACAAACCTGCCTATTGCATTAACTTCCACAGTTCTATCGGTACAAGTAATGCACATCAGTTTTAAAAGGATATCATTTTGATCAATATTCCATAGATGTCGGTCCATTACTTGCATAAGTATTCAATTTAAAGGGCTATATGCTGATTAGTGTCTCAATTATGTAGTTTTGTTTTGTTCTTCAGAATTTTGGTTAAAATTAGTTTTGGTAACATAATTATTTTGGAACCGGAGAGGTAGAGTTAGAAACTATAGTATTAAATAAAGCTAATGCTGTTTGAATGCTCTTGCGTTTGTTTACTGCATACGATTTGACTTGAGAGTTACCTTCCCCAGCTGCTATAAGGGAAAGTGCATGAGCAGGGGATAATACAACTTCTTCTTTTATTCCCTCGACAAAAGTTCCCTACAGATAAGAATCAAAATAAATTAAAACATGTTTATTTCCAACACGTATGAAACTGACATTTTTAGATTAATCAGCTGACCATATCACTAGAGAAACCATTAAATTTCTACATTGGAAATTGAAATTTATACCATTTACTTGCCTATTATTCATTAAGATTCTACCCACACTCAAAAAAATTAAAAAGGTTAAGATATGAGTAGGGTGCTCAAATGATCTAAATACCGATTCTTTCATAAAAGCAGAATCGGTGGTTCAGATGAGAGTCGCAATTTCCCAGACAGCACATGATCATTCAGTCATCTATTGCAGGTCCTCCTCAAACAGCTTAACCATATCACCTGAGCAAAAAATAAAAATATGCTGATTCTGATAACCACCTGCTCCCCGCAAGCGCAGAAAGAGTTGCCTCTGATATGATGCAAAGACAAAGTAGTCCATATAACACCAGATGCTTCAAAATCTCATGCCTTGACCAAGAGATTTGAACCGATATAAATAATGAAACTGAAAACTGAAAACCCATGGAAGCAAAAGTGGAATGAGACACCCAGCAACAGCCCATTCCACCTAAAGAACCAAGCAGACTTGTAGCTTGCACCGCAAGGTTTATGCATATTCCAAGACCATGATGCATAATTTATTGTACGATAAAGGGATCTCTCAGCAACATGTAAAAGCTTGCTTGATGCTGTGCCTCAGTTGTAGAGAGGGTGGGGCTTGCCATCATTATCATCATTAAATAAATAGTGCCCTAACAACTTTTTTTTTCATTCTCATCAGCTCAATATTGATTTAATAAAGTGGTAAACCATCATCATAAGAACCTGGCATCATTTGAGGTCGTCCTCAAACCGAACTTCATAAAGTTTGCATGCCATGATGCCAGCTATGTGTTGATATGGTCTCATAATTTATGGATAACAGTCGAGAGAACGGTAATCTTCTCTTGTGAAGTGTGATAATTCTTAAAGCTTTAAACCCTAAATTGCATGAAACCCCTTTCACATTCTTGAGCTAAATTACATCTCTATAAAGACTTCAGCTTAATGCTTTGTAATCTTCTCTTGTGAAGTGTGATAATTCTTGTGAGACTTTTATCTATAGTGAAAGTGTAAATGGCACTTGATCACTTGGGTAATTTTTGGTTGTGAGCCAATTCAAAGATTTAAATCTTGATCCTTGAAAAGACTGTGATTGTAAGGTTTTCTAATCTTGATCCCGGAAAAGGATTAGTGTAATCAGCAAGGTCTCACGCACTAAAAAGACCGTAACTTAATAGTAAATACTTGAATGGAGGTTCAAGGAGATTAGTAAGCGATTGTCCAAACTACTATAAGAATCGATGTCTTTCTCTTACTATCTATCTTATTTTATATGTTCTTTGCTTAATTGTGTGTTGTTACTGAAATTGAGGTGTTTATTTTATTAAAGCATCAAATGTTCAATTTAGCCTTAATTCACTCCTCTCTTGGGCTATTTTAGACTTTCAAAAAGTCCAAAGCTATAAAAGAAATACTTTAGCAAGTCATAGTTGGTCACACAACTGCAAATAGTTAATTGTATCCTGGTATTAAAACAACTATAAAAGTTATTGCCATGAGGATGATATAAGTGCTGAAGGTAAGCATAGAGAAACACAATACAGAGATGGTAAGCAAGTACCTGAGCATCTTCTCTGATTCTTAAATTTTGTCCTGCTGGATTCAACAAGTCGTTAACAACCTGAAATGACAAAAACCAAAGAATAAAGAAATTGTAAAATGGAGGAGCTGTGGAGCTACCTCATATTAAACAATAGAAATATTAATAATAAGGCAGTAAATTGCAGCATTATTAAGCTAGTAGCTAGAGAGAATTGGAAGAAGCTGACCTCATTATAGATCTCCAGGTATGAAACACGGAGGAGGAACTCACGGTTTGGAGTCTAAGGCAAAGAAAAATGTTAATTAATAGCATTCAAACAAGTATCAGATAGAGTCGTACAAGGGGGTTCAATTCATTGTAAAGTACCTCTTGAATGATACTAAAAGCATCCTTCACTGCTAATGGTATAATTCCAGGTGACCTTTGATCCCCCTGATTATTATATGGATAAATATAAGCATAATGTTTTTAACATTAGTTAAAAGGTAATGAATAATGTCACCTCAATTACACAGACAACAAATACAAATATACATGCCAAGGAACACAAGGTGTTTTTATTTAATTTTACGTGTTGTATGCAGGGAATGATTTAGATTTTTTTTATTTTTTTTCCTAGCAAATTAACTCAACATGTCCTCATATTTTAGGTCTAGTCTCCAATTTGTTTCTACGAGTTTAATACATCCTATTTTTTTTTATATATTTTAGTTTATTTTCCAATCTATCCTTCTAATAGATATTTCCATGCAAACTAACTAAAATATCCTCACTTGAGAAATTCAAACCCCCACCTAATATATTAAAGTTATAAATTTGAAAAAAAAAAATGAATTGTCATGTAATGTTAATATTTGTATTATTTTTTTTCATGGTTATTTTTTTTAATAAATTAGGTTCTTTTAGGGAAAAAAAAGAACGAACTGTCATATAATGTTAAGATTCTTATTTTTTTTCATGGTTATTTCTTTAATAAATTAGGTTAGATTTGAATTTCTCAAATGATCAAATCAAGGTATTTTCATCAGTTTTTGCATGGAAATAGATACTAGAAAGATAGATTGGAGAAAGAATGAACTGAAATATAAGTATAGATTGGATGCAATTAAAGTTTTAGGAAAAGATTGGACATTGGAGACTAGACCCTAAACTATAATGACATATTAAGCAAATTCCCTTTTTTTCCTTACAGCAGTCTGAGAAAGATCTGCTAGGAGATTTAAGGCATAGAAATATGCAGTGTGTGTGTGTGTGAGTGTTTATGGTATTTAAGGCATTTCTATTTAATTTTGCATGCATAGTAAGAGCACAGCAGAAAAATAGCATCTCAGGTATTAAAATCTCACATGCATGGTATGGGTTTTCCCACTGCTAGTCACTCCATATGCGAAAATGGTGCCTGTAAGAGCATGTATAAACAAAGGTAAAAAACTATAAGCTTTAGAAGGAAAGCAGAAATTGGAGTTCCTAAGCAGAGGGATATCCATTTTGTTTACCATTGATCCCTTCCATAGCACCATTGACAACATGCTGAGCAGCAACATCATATACATGGCGCGTTGTAGTTGTAGGACCAAACACCCGATCTACAAGCATGGGTTAATAAATAAAGAGACAAAAAAAGGAATAACATGAATGTCTTAAATATAACTCGTTTGATCAGCTATTATCCCCAAAGGGAAAAAAATGAAGGAGCCTAATAGCTTATTAATTAATGCTGGGTAGAAAGAAGCCCAGAATTTCTCGCTTTCCTTTTTTGGTAATGTTTCTGGCATGAGAGGATTAAAATCCCAGAAGCAAGAATTATCTCCTGGAACTGCAAAGAAGTATATACCCCTAGAGTAAGAACAACAATGTCCTTAGAGTGCAAATAAAGCCTTCTATCGATTGATTATCGAAATTGAAGCACAAAGCCAGCCCATCTGCAATGTGTTCTTACATTCACTACAATGACGTGAAAACTATGAAAATATAATTCAGAGTTTTGCAAAAGGAAAATATTTCACAAACAAACGACTATAAAACGCAGAACCTTTGAATTGATTAACGTAGCCATGGACTTCGGACAATATCTTCGGTTCCAACTAGACTCATAGCACTAACTCTCCAATATATGACATTAGTTTCTTCAAAATTACCATAAAAGACACCCCTCAATCAATTCAACCAAAAGCATACAAGTTCTCAAGCGCATTTTAACTTAACTTCACACTACCAATCAATTCAAACAAAAGCATACAAGTTCTCAAGCGCATTTTAACTTAACTTCACACTACCTATCCACACATTAACTAATCTACAAATGCATCCGGCTTACACTACCAATGCCATTCCAATTAAATACATTCAGAGAAAGCTTAACAAATTACCATACGCATAAGCAGTAGATGGATTATGTTCATTTCGCACGACAGTTTCTCCATCCGCATACCACGCAATCTCCTCTCCTTGCCTGATTTCCCTAGGACTAAACACCAAAACAAAAAATAAATAAACCACAAATTAGCAAAAACAAGTACTTATTAACAATAAAATTTAGCACGAACCTTAGGGGCCGAAAGCGAACAGTGACAGTTACATTTTCTTTGGATCTCTCAGTATCCAGATTAACACTTTCGGAGTAAAAATATTGTGGTTTGCTTCGAGCTGAGGAGGATACAGGTGAGCTTTGACCGTCCATTGAATTCTCTAAAAATTGCTTAGTAGAAGATGTCGTTGATGATGACTGTGAATTCGCTGCTGGTTTCTTGGAATTACTGATTAAAACTGATATTCTTGATTTTGATCCCTGTTTCGTCGCCATTTTTAATTAATCCAAAGCCAGTCCTTCAATTAACTGTAGCAACAGAGAGGAACAAAAAAACTTGAAAAAATCAAATTATTCTGTTTGGAAGCTATGAAAATGTAGAGAAGAAGGAAAATTAGTGCTGTTTGGTTGCTGGGAAAAAATATTAATAGCATCCGTGTGTAATGAAAACAGAGAAAGAAAAGGAGAGTAGGATATCATTGCCTTAATGAAAAATCAGAGGAGCACCGTTGTGAAAAACTAACTAATAAATAAAAAAACAAGAAGAGAGAGGTACATGCAAAGGAAAAGAAACTGAGGAGCGAGAGCAGGATCTTTTTGGATCTGTTTAAGAGAGGGAGAGCCGGAGAGGGATGCTAATTAACGAGTATGAAAGAAAAACATCATCATAATCACTACTCATCAGTCAACAGTCTAGAGAGAGAGAGAGAGAGAGAGAGAGTGAGAGTACGAGAGCAGCAACATGGATGCTGGAACCTTTTTCCCTTTCTCTAACCACTGTTTTTTATTTCTTTTCTTTAAGCTTTTAGGTGCTTTCTATTTTTTTTCTTGCCTTGCAAGCGATGCGATGCCCTCAATCTAAGGCTAATTGCATTTTCGCGGGGGGGGGGGGGGGGGGGGGGGGGGGGGGGGGGGGGGCGGGGGGGGGGGGGGGGGTGGGGGTGGTGGGGGGGGGGTTGTGTTTTGTTTTTTCTCCCCCCCCCCCCCCCCCCCCTTGTCGGTATTAACCTTTATAGTTTTAGTTTATATTTGGTATTCTGCTTCAATTATATTTTTAAATTTTTTTAAATGCTTTTAAAATTAATTATAGTTTTTAATTAATTTTTTATATATTTTAAAATCATTTTAATATATTAATATCAAAAATAAATTTTAAAATTATTTTAATATATTTTCAAATAAAAAAACACTTTTAAAAATAACATTTACTACATTAAAAAAAGACCCTTAAACTAGCTCATTTACCATACACACAGTTAGACAACAATTTATCCCAAATGGGGGGGGGTCCAAGACACGAGTCACAGGAGTCGCGTGTGCGAGGTGGTGCGGTAGGTGGGTCCCATTGTGAGGCGCAACGTCTCCGCAGTTGAGAGCTTGTATACCCGATTTGTCAACGGCATTCTGTTACTTTTTTCAATTTGTTGACCATGTAACTTTGTGATGATTAAAATAAATGGAAAAAAAAAATTAAAGCATGTTATTTTCATGGTCCGTGTACATAGATAT
>Ga0325405_1005280_pt1 | contig 13135 bp, 12 predicted proteins | sample PopdelMetagenome_21_FD_205663 | JGI IMG/M metagenome (GOLD analysis project Ga0325405, IMG submission 205663) | Populus deltoides microbial communities from Bellville, Georgia, United States - Xylem-Control-R2 | ecosystem: Host-associated > Plants > Phyllosphere > Stem > Wood/Secondary xylem... | reverse complement strand
AAATTAATTCTTTAAAAAAATTAAAATTTATAAAAACACTGTCAATACAACGTATAAATGCCTTTTTCTATCGCATCACTTTGTAACTGGGGAATTTCCAGGAAATCAACAAATGGTTACTTCCGTAAAGCCTAAGAAAATACTTGGATTTGATGCCCCCATTATTATAAATTATACATATGCCTAAGGCAGGGTCTTCAGCACGCAAAGCCTAAGCTACTGTTTCAAAATCAGCCTCATCTTTTTTCCTTGAGTTGCTTCCGTTCTCTCCCTCCAGACCTCCCTTACCACCAGAGTCTAATTACTCTTGTTTCTTCGACTGTTTCTCTACAAAACAATGGCTATGTTTTTCTTGTTTCTCTCTATCTTTTTGTTTGTTTATATCTGGAGATTCATCATACGAAGCCGCCATGTTTCTCCATCGCCATCTACTCCTTCCACCTTAACCACCGCCCAGCCACAAGGAATTAAATATGATGTCTTCCTTAGTTTCAGGGGAGAAGACACTCGTGTTGGTTTTACCAGCCACCTCTATGGTGCTTTGAAACGAGAACAAATCCTAACTTTCATAGATAATCAGCTTGAGAGAGGAGATGAGATTTCGGCATCACTTCTGAGAACAATTGAAGAGGCCAAGCTTTCTGTGATCGTTTTTTCTGAAAACTATGCATCTTCCAAATGGTGCTTGGAGGAGCTTGCAAAGATTTTTGAACGTAGAAGAAATAATGGACAGATAGTTATTCCAGTATTCTACCAGGTGGATCCATCCCATGTAAGAAATCAAACAGGAAGCTTTGGCGATGCATTGGCTAGATTGATAAAGAAGAAAGCTTTGACGATGGACAAAGAGCAGAGCTTCAGAGACGCTTTGACGGATGCAGCCAATCTATCTGGATGTACCTTATTAGGGAATTCAGAGTAAGCTCTTGAAATATATCCCATGAGAAAATATTCGTTCATTTGTTGAGGATTTGAAATTTAATTTAAAATTATTGAGAATGATGAGCTCTGTGAATCCATATTTATTTTATTTGATTTTGAAAACGTTCTAGCGTAAGCACTTGTATATATAGATATTATGTGGTTGGTTGTTTTGTGTTTTAAAACGGTTTTTTTAAAAAATTATTTTATTTTAGTGTTTTTATATTATTTGTGTTTATATTAAAAAATATTTTAAAAAATAAAAAATTATTATTTAATGTAAAATGTTTGTATAGATTTTAAGTGGTTGTTTGTTTTTGTGTTTTAAAATGTTTTGTAAAAACTTTATTTTTTTATTTTAAATTAATTTTTAATGTTTTTAAATTATTTTAATATGTTTATATTAAAAATAATTTTGAAAAAAAATATTATTTGTAGCGAAACACTGGTATAAATATTAAGGCTTGTATTGATATTAAGTGGTTGTTTGTTTTTATGTTTCAAAATGTTTCTTTTTAATTATTCTTTTTATTTTAAATAATTTTTTAGTCTTTTAAGATTATTTTGATGTATTTATATAAAAAATAATATTTTTTTGAAAAATATTTTTTTTTTATCATTACGGTAAATTTTACAAGGACAGACAATGTTTTCTTTTGTCGTTAAATAATATTCTATTTATTTGAGGTGAAAAGGATGATATGAGAAAACAATATCATATGCATTTGCGTTTAATTGATTTTCTTAGATAAACACCGATTATATGTAGTTTCCAGTTTTCAACGTACGCTTGATTAATATAGAATGTCATGTATTTTTACATATCACTGAACTCAATGTTATCATCGATTCATGTGTTCCATTAGCACTATCCATTGCCAATAATAATGCTCAATTACTCATGCGTGCCTGCTACTAATTAAGGAGTGAGTATGTTTATATGTGTTCTTTTTATTTGCCAGGCTGGAGTCTGAATTTATTGAGAATATCGTTGGAGATGTTTTGAAAAAATTGCATGCCATGTCTTCAAGTCACACTACGACGGGACTATATGGAATTGATGTTCGTGTTAGCAAAGTTGAGTCTTTGTTAGATATGGAATCTCCAAATGTTCTCATTGTAGGCATATGGGGAATGGGTGGTATCGGTAAAACAACGATTGCTGAAGCTGTTTGCAGCAAGGTTCGTTCTCGATTTCAAGGAATATTTTTTGAAAACTTTAGGCAACAATCTGATTTGCGAAGAAGCTTTCTTTCATGGCTGCTTCGCCAAGAAACTCCGAACACTATGGGATTCTTGAGTTTTCGAGATTCTTTTGTGAGGGAGAGACTTCGTCGCATAAAGGTTTTTATTGTTCTGGATGATGTGGATGATTTAATTCGTTTTGAAGAATGGAAAGATTTGCTTGATGGACGAAACAGTTCATTTGGTCCGGGCAGTAAAGTTCTCATAACAAGTAGGGACAAGCAGGTGCTTAGTAATGTAGTTGATGACACATATGAGGTTGAGGGGTTGAACGATGAAGAAGCTATTCAACTCTTTAGCTCGAAAGCCTTGAAGAATTGCATCCCCACAATTGATCAAAGACGCTTGATAGAACAGATTGCATGGCATGTACAAGGCAATCTGTTGGCTCTTATAGTTTTGGGTTCCTCTCTCTATGGTAAAAACATCAAAGAATGGCGCATTGCATTGAATAAACTGGCTCAGCACCCTCGAATTGAAATGGCGTTGAGAATTAGTTACGATGGGTTGGATTCAGAACAAAAATCCATATTTCTTGACATAGCGCATTTCTTCATAGGATGGGAGCAATACCACGTAACAAGAATATTAGATTACTTATATGATCGATCTGTGAATTTCGATATAAGCACGCTCATTGATAAGTGTCTCATAACTACTCATAGCAATTTTGATACAAGGCTAAAAATGCATGATTTACTACGAGAAATGGCATTTAACATTGTTCGTGCAGAATCTGAGTTTCCTGGCGAACGGAGCAGGTTATGTCATCCTTTTGATGTCCTTCAAGTATTGAAGGAAAATAAGGTTACCGCTACAGCCATTAACTGTCGTTCATGTATTTGCTCAAAAGTTGATGTGTTTGAGTAGATTGTATTATTGTTTGTTTTTTTGTTTTTTCTTGTTTAACAGGGAACTCAATTAAAAATTAAAGGCATATCTGTGGACCGGTTCTGGAGAGATGTACACTTGAAATCTGATGCCTTCGCAATGATGGATGGTCTTAGATTTCTCTGTTTCTCTTACACCGCAGCTACAATGCACCTTCCTCCTACTGGCCTCGAATATCTTCCTAATAAGCTGATATATTTGAAATGGGATGGATTCCCTTCGAAATCCTTGCCGCCATCTTTTCGTGCTGAACACCTTGTCGAGCTTCACCTACGCGAAAGCAAGCTTGAAAAACTTTGGACCGGAGTAAAGGTATGATTTAATTGCTGCAGATTTATGATCAGAAATATGGAGTTGGAGAGGTGCTAACTTTCTAATTATGCCTATTTCTGTTGACAGGATGTTGGAAATTTAAGAAGAATTGACCTATCTGACTCTCCATATTTGACGGAATTGCCAGATCTATCAATGGCCAAAAATTTAGTGTCCTTAAGGCTTTGGAACTGTCCAAGTTTAACCGAGGTTCCGTCATCTCTTCAATATCTTGACAAGCTGGAAGAAGTTGATCTCTTTGGTTGCTATAATCTTAGAAGTTTTCCAATGCTTGATTCAAAGGTTCTCAGATACCTTTTAATAAGTCGGTGCCTAGATGTGACCACGTGTCCAACGATTTCACAAAATATGGTATGGTTACAGTTGGACCAAACTTCAATCAAAGAAGTTCCACAATCAGTTACTGGCCGGTTGAAATATCTTTATCTAAGGGGTTGCTCAAAGATGACCAAGTTTCCGGAGAATTTAGAGGATATAGTACAATTAGAACTAAGGGGAACTGCTATTAAAGAGGTGCCCTCATCAATCCAGTTTCTCACAAGACTCTAAAGATTAGATATGAGTGATTGCTCAAAACTTGAGAGCTTTCCAGAAATCACAATGCCGCCTATGAAATCTTTGCAGCATCTTAACTTGAGTAAAACAGGCATTAAAGAGATACCTTTAAGAGATATCTTTGATATCATTTAAGCATATGATATCATTGAGGTCTCTATTTTTAGATGGAACGCCTATCAAAGAGCTACCCTTGTCAATCAAAGATATGGTATGTTTGGAATATCTGACTTTGCATGGAACGCCTATCAAAGAGCTACCCTTGTCAATCAAAGATATGGTATGTTTGGAATATCTGACTTTGCATGGAACGCCTATCAAAGAGCTACCCTTGTCAATTAAAGGTATGGTATCTTTGCGACATCTGACTTTCCATGGAACGGCTATTAAAGCGTTACCTGAGCTTCCCTCTTCGCTGACATTACGGTTTCAAAGGGATTTTACAAATTGCTTCCAATTGGATCAGAAACAACTGATAGAGGCAATGCATTTGAAAATTCAGGTATCTCTCTAAACCCCCTTGTCTTTCTTTCTTCTCTCTTTCTTGCTTGCTTCATCACATTTTCGAAATGTGACTTTTGTGTTACAGTCCGGAGAGGAGATCCCAGATGGCGGAATTCAAATGGTTCTACCAGGGAGTGAAATTCCAGAATGGTTCGGAGACAAAGGAATTGGATCTTCACTCACCATACAGTTGCCCTCAAACTGTCATCAGCTCAAGGGAATTGCTTTCTGCCTTGTCTTTCTACTCCCTCCTCCCTCCCAGGACATGCCTTATGAAGTCGATGATATTAATGTTAATTTATATCTTGATTACCATGTTAAGAGTAAAAACAGTGAGCATGATGATGGTGATGATGAAGTCGTCTTAGATTCCCAGAAAAGCCTTCTATCATGTTACTTGATCAGGCCATGTGACTCAGATCACATGATTCTACACTACGAGCTCGAATTGGTAAATCATTTACGTAAATATTCCGGCAATGAAGTTACTTTGAAATTCTACTGGGGAGGGATGGAAGATCATGAGAGCCGAAGGCCTTTCGAGTTGAAAAGCTGTGGGGTGTGTCTGCACTTTGATGAAAATCTACGGGCGGACAAAAAGTTCAAAAGAAAATTTTGGGGAGAAATAAATTGAGGGAGAAATAAAAGTTCAGAAGAAAATAAATTGAGGGAGAAATAAAAGAGATTGAAAAGGAGAGAGAGTTCTGTAATTACTGCAAATTGATCTTCAATTATTAATTACTTGGTTTTCAAGATAGCTGTAAATATTGTTATTTCCTTGCAACTGACTAACGAACTAACTCTCTGTTATTCAACTAATTCCTCAACTAACTGTAACAGCCATCTAACTAATGAATACTAACAACAAAAGAAAAACAGTAAGCATTCAAGATTCTGTTATTGCATATATTATAACTCTTTAAATAAATAAATAAACTTAAAACTAATAAATATAAAAATAAAAATAAAAAGTAACAAAATTAATTCAAAGAAAATTAATTGGGGACCTTTACAGCTAACCAACCTCATTATAAATCTTGACAAAATTTAAGGCCTCTGAAAGTTACGAGTGTGTTTACCAGATTGATTACTCGCCACAACCTAGACCTCTTCTTAGATTTAGCCAAGTGATCTTCTTATATGTAATGCAGCCTCCAATAATTATACACCCCACACTCCGATAAATGCCGCCACGATGACTATGCTTTTGAAAGATCTACTTTTTTATTTAGACCCTGCTTGTTTACTTGAAAATAATTTTTTTAAAAAAATAAATTCTAGAAAAGTGAATTACTTTCTGATATTTGATAGTATAATAAAAAGAAGTTAAAAAACAGTTTCTAGTATTTGGTTATGTTATGGAAAATAAGCTGGAAAATAACTTATTAATATTTTATTTTTCTCAAGTTTATTAAAATAATAAGGAACAAATCTTACAAATTAAATAGTTGAATAAGAATGAAATTGAAAAAAAATATAATTTCATAAATTATCTCAAATAAAATAAATAATAATCAAAATAATAGAGATCAAATCTAAAAAATTAAAAAAAATAAAAGATGAAGAAATTAAAATAATAATAATCAACATTTCATAAATTATTTCAAATAAAATAAGTAACAATCAAAAGAATGAGGACCAAATTTGATAGATAAAAAATTTCAATAAAAAAATGATAAAAAAAAAGCAAATAGCAATTATAAAAATAAGGACCAAAGTTAATATAAAAATTAAATTTTAAGAGATGAAATTAAAAAATAAATATTCAAATATATATATATATATAGCAATTAAAAGTTGAAGGATCAAATTTGATATAATCAGCAAATAATGACATTTCTAAATTTTTCACAACTTCCGGAAAGTGTTTTCCGCCCAAATTTTCGAGGAAAACACCTTCCTAAAAACCAAGCTAAATTTTTCTTTCACTGGAAAGTGTTTTCCGTTGACCAACTTTTCTAACAGCAAAAAAACACAAGAAAGTTTGGAAAGTAATTTCCCAGAAATCACTTTCCAAAAAACAAACACAGCTAAAAAGAAAAACATTTTCCTGAAAACCAAGCCAATTTTTTTTTTTTACTGAAAAGTATTTTCCATTGACCGGAAAGTGTTTTCCGTTGATCAACTTTTCTAATGGGAAACAAACACGAGAAAGTTTAGAAAGTGATTTTCCGGAAACTATTTTCCGGGAAACAAACATGGCCTTAATGGAGTCACTGATTCAGGTGATGGATTCGGAACTTCAGTTTCAGATGGTTGGGATTCATGCTTTGCAGCAGCTTGCAGCACCCGGTTTTGAACATCTGAAGATGAAGGTGATGTAGGTCAACCAATGCGGTTGTTTTCCAGTTTTCTTGCTGCCCATGAAAATGCCTGGACTCCAAGTCTAACAGGAGAGAGCAAACGCCTTCAAAGAAGCGTTTGAAATCCTAGTTAATCAAGATCTCAACAATCCAAAAACTTGGTTAAACATGATCCAACTACTGAAAAGAAACTAATTGCAAACGCCTTCAAAGAAGCATTTGAGATCTCAGTTAATCAAAGATCTCAACAATCCAAAAACTTGATTAAACATGATCCAACTACTGAAAAGAATCTAACTGTGAAAATGATTAAATAACTTCTAAATGTCTGGTGGAGGTTAGGAAATATGAACCTTGATAATGTCATAGGCAGTTTGCTTATCAACACGACTCAGGCTTCTGACATGATCAGAACATGGTCAAGAACCTAGTGTTGAAAGAACATTTAGACGCAGAAGAGATTTGCCATATATAAATTTTTTCGTGCCCTTTACTGTGCAAACACCAAGGTTCATTTTGTTAATGTTGTGCTAACATATGACACCTATCTATCTACTAGGTGTGTCTTATATAATTCATTGCGCATGAATAAACATAGACTTGATTTCAGACCTGGTTCCATTATGATTTACAAAATTGTGCCAATTACACCATAAATACACTAAGGACAAAAGATTTCCGGAGTAGTTTATACCTCACATCTTGCTTAAAATCTTCAGGGCCATTGTAAGAAGCAACCCGCTGATAAATAGTCTGGCGGAGTGTGAGAAACCAATAATTAGAGAAACTCAAAGTTCACTTAACTAAATTTATCAATGACATAAACCTTTCCCTAGGACACATGCAAAATAGACAAAGGGAATCTAGCTTAATGGTCATATACATGCTATTTTTATAGAATACATCAAAGGATTTGAGTACTAGCACAATATCAGAATGTGTGAAGTTTGTTTTAACCATTATCAGCTCAGCAATCGACATCTATGTGTGTGTGAAAGAAACATTAACCAGAGCACTATAACAAATAAAAGTATACCTGACTGAGGCCAATGATGGCAATAAATTGTAAGGTCTTCTCCCACTCTGAAACAAAGTTCAAGCTTGGTTGACAAGAAGAATGTGAGGACAGCAACAAAAAAGAAAAGAAAAAGAAAACCGTCGTGTGTCAAAACATACACAATTCCTATGGCCTGCATACCCAGTTTATGGTAGCCCATCAATTACATATATACAAACACTCATGATGCACAAGTTCATACAAGTGTGATTGCACATAGCACACTCTTTTTATTTGTTTTTGAAATAAGTCTCTCCACGTAAATTTACACACGCACTGCACAGACACAAGTACATCTCATATGCCTCTGTGTGTGCATGTTGTTCTGTGCGGTGTGGATACCATTTTGATAGTATCCATTGTGCACCAATGTGCACCCAGCAAAGAAATTTCACTCTTTTCATGTGTTTTTGAAATAAATGTCAAATTAATCAACTCTCTAGGTTTATCTCAGCTGGCCGAATATATTATTGTATAATCTACAGCTTGTCATTGTCCACATATATACTTTGAGTTCATCAATGGCTTTCGGCAAATAGAATTTTGTATTTCTAGAAATTTATACTAGTTAAGAGAATATGCAAGTCATGCAATAACCTTACCTCATTAAGTATGGAAGCCACGTTGGATACCTTGTTTTACCCAAGACTGGAAGCCACGTTGGACCAAGTATGGTCTCTGTCACATAAAAATGCAAACAAACAATTAGCAATATGATACAATAGGTTGTGGTTCCAGATTAACAATAGACTAGCCTGGCAGTTCAAATTTTCTTATAATGCAGGTCACAAGGTTTAATTCTGTAAAATTCTACTATCTTCTCTATCTAAATTATATGATTAGTCCAGGAATGAACCATGATATCATCTAGAATTCATGCATTTAACTTTTTTCTCTGCAAGCCATTTACAGCAATCTATGGAGTGAAATAAAAGAATAATGAAATTGATTAATACATTGCAACTTCCCATTCAAGCAAGGTAAAGAATTTTTTTTTTTTTTTTTGAGAGAGAGAGAGAGATATTTTAAGGACATAAGTTAGATGTAATACTAATGTGCTTTCTGAATTATACCACTTGAGAACAACCGGAATGAAAATTGGGTTCTATCTATAGCATTTATACGACAGAAAAACATGCATAAGGAGTAACAGTTTTTGACTTAACAACATTGTAAATGCATAGAAGACATTAATGTACTCTTCCCAAATCTGGTTAATATGGATATTGTTATTTGTTTCTAAGGTTACTGATACTGAAAAACTCTCAGAAATGTTTTTTATCCCAAAGAAACTTGACTAAGGGAGAGTGGATACATTCATTTTGCCCTTCTAGTTCCATGATGAATTAGATGTTTAGGCTTTTATGTGATAAAAAAAAAATTCTTAGAGATTCCAAATACTTGCCTTAACCCCAAGCGTTCTCAAGGATCTAGTGATGCCTTTAGAACGAGAACCATCAGCATCCATAACCATTACCTGGTACCTGTCCTACAGTATATGAAAAAAAAATCTCTGAGACAATGTTCCTGCTTCAGGATTTAAAAATGGAACACTCAGGAGATTGTGATGTAGCAACTGTACTGCATATGGTAATACCAAAACAATTTCTTGTGTCCTCAGAGGCCACTGATGCTAAAAGACACAATATTGATTAAACCAAGCCCAAATCCCTCCCCCCGAGAATTTCCTTTCTTTCTTGCACTACTCAGAATTCTCATTTTTCTGAATGTCTCGAAACAATGACGGCATGCATAAACAATAGTTATATCAAAGCTCTTAAAACATAAAGCTATACCTGTACAGCTTTCAAGTTTTGAATGACTGCAGCAGTTAAGATGTCATCAAGATCCGTCCACCCTTTAAAAGCTTCCTTACTGGGCCATCAACCTGAATAAAGTTGAAGAATATAAGACAGAGTTATGAAAAAGGGATACAGACAAGCTCCAATTCTTGTTTTATTTTTTTATTGTTGGTTCAAAGAGTTATTTGACATTTAGAAACAAAGTAATTGTTCTAAACTATCATCCTCATACCAAATAGCAATACCTCTCCACTCATAGCTTTTGAATAGTATTATCAAATAAAACCAACCTCTGGTAGAGTTACACTTGCATAGCGAAACCGAGCGGCTCGCCTAAGATCAGGAATGCCATCTCTTTCTCTGAGAATCATCATATAAACAATGTCCACCAAGTTCAATGCCAAGTTAACGGGAAAAAAAGGAAATTAATGAGGGTGCCAGATTTGAGATTTTTTTACTGTGATGTAAAAGAAATGGGGTACAAAGGTAGATGGTAAGTAATATTTCCTAGTGAAAAGAAATTAACTATTGAAAATATGAAATGGGGTAGCTACAAGATGGAATGTATTAATGAACAGAGTTGAAAAAAATAGTACAAACCCTTCAGTAAATGTCTGAGCAGTCAGCTTTAGTGTCTCTCATTGAGATACTAGAATTTCTAACAAAAGAAACTCAAGAACATAAAAGGCCAGAAAGTTTGCTCTCTTGCCTCAGGCCGGACATCAATAAGTATGGCGTCTTCCTTCCCTGCCAAGAGCTCCAAAGTTAATTGCGGAGACAAATCTCCAGAGTAACCACCATATACCCACACCCTATAAAAACCCCTGCACAAATCTGGTAGAAAACTTAAGCTTCCCATGTAATGCAGATTAAATAAACAAATCCTTTATGCACAAAAGGACATCCATACCACAGAGTGGCTGAGGTTCCAAGGAAAAGAACAAAAAGCACAACTGGATCATTTGGATCCAAGCCAAGCCTTTTCTCCAGCCCCTCAATAGCAATGTAAACCTGCTTAAGGTGTAAAAGCAGGTTTAGGAAATTCAGCTTTGGTTTTGGATCATAAATTAGTTAGATCAGCACATAATTAAGCAGTGTAACAGAGATGGACGCAATTGAGTTTTCAACTAGAAGTCCTGTAAGCTGAAAGCAGTGACTGATGTCTCCAACAAAAAGATTTCTAAAATAATCCAAATATATCTTTGCAGGAGATTTTTTTTTCTTTTTTTTTTCAAGCCCATACAATTAAATGAGAGTACAACGGCCATCAAAGTAAAACGTGCCAAGCATAATGTACCTGTTGAAAAGTTGCACCAATTGGCCTCAAAATCTGTGTTACCCTTTCTTCAGACAGATTCAGTGCACCTCTGATCTTTGGAGGAAGCAAATCCTTGGTAGGCCCATAAGAATAAACAACAAAAGAAGCCCCTTTTGCTATAGATTCCTCCACTGCAGCGATTGCAACTCTGAGCACATCAACAGAAGTGCCAGTAGCATTTTGTGTGGCTTCCCTCAAACCAGATGAAAAGCTAGTCAATATATAGCCAGCTAATTCTCCTGTTTGATCAAAAGTAGAGAATACTTTACTCAAGGCACCATCTACTGCTTCTGAAGCACCTTCCTTAATCGACGTTATTGAAGAAGTAATTGTGTCTAGTGAGCTTTGCACAACATTTCCTCCATTATTTACTGAAGTGTTGATGGAGTCCTTAACCTCGCCCAAAAAATCATCAAAAGCAGCCTTTGCACTAGATAATGAATCGTTATCCATTTCCAGGGAATCAGATCCCAAACTGGGATTCTCTGGTGTCATATCAATAGTTGATGTTATTTCAGGTTCCACAAGTCATATTAAACTATCTGTATTATCAGCAAACTGGTCTGCAGAGTTCAAAGGTCCTTTTTCAACATCATATATGTTATAACTTTCTAAGAATTTCAGTTTACCCCCTCCCATAGGGTGTGGGTGCAATTAATGTTGCCTAGTTCATTTGGGCAAGAATGATCATTAATGAAAGCAAAGCTTTCAATAAAATTGGAGTGGATTTAGAACAAATAAACCAATTCCCCAACTGGGTTCCTCACAATACAATCACTAACACCATGATACTACAAAAAGTGATGTCCAAGTACAGCATTCAACAAAAAAAGATGACAATTTACAACACGGTAAACTAAGCTAAATCAAACCACCCACTTCGAAAAAGAGCTAAAACTTACTCAAAATCTAGGAAACTGAAAATGGGTATTGGAATTTGTGTTGCGACTTGTCAAAGGAAACAATATATATATCATGGTTGAGAATCGAATCGTGTGGCTTGTCGATGCCGTTAGCTCATCTCTTTGGTTTCTCTCTGCCTCTCGTTTCTTCAGGTGGGGACCGACCATAGATTTCATACGGGCCCGAGGTCTGATCGAATCCAAAACCCGATTCGCTGATTAGCCGATTGAGCAAAGCCAATTTCAAAACAAAGTGGTTTTAGTTTTGTTTTTTTTTTAAAACTAAAATAATATTATTTTATAAAACAATTAGATATTTGCCTTTCATTTTGTTTTGAATTAGTTTTTTTTAATAGGAAAATAAATATATAGGTATTTTTTAATATAAATAAATTTTAATTATAAATTAAAATACTTATATATGTGCATTAAAATAAATAAATCAATACTTGATTAATAGATAAGTAACTAGGATTGAGATATTTGATTCCAAAAGAAAATAAAATTCAAAATAAAAAGTAAAATATATATGAAGATGATTTTTTAAAAAATTAAATATTGAAAAATAAAATTTTTAAAAAATTAAAAAGATAAAATTCTACCTTGTGAAATTCTAAAACTCGTGATGACTATGAGACGGAATTCGACTGCATAGAAGATAAAGAGTTTACAGTTATTTTTTTAAAAGAAAAAAGATATAATTAAACTGTCACAATAAATAGTTTTTTTGAGTTTATTGCATGGTATTTTCTATAGTATTTTGGTAACGTTTTAATTGTTTCTATTAATTAATCATATTGTAATTTGCTTTAAATAACTGTAAAATAGTGGTAGGATGATTTTCTTAAATAAATTAAAAGGATAAAAGTTTTAATTTATTTTATTTTTATAGCATGTCATGTATTTATGATTTAAAAAATAGGATTGCAGGGGTGAAATCATCTACACCGATGATTTTGCTGGTGCTTTCTGCATAAGATCACATCAAAATGGAGTCGTTAGTTTTAATTTTTGCAGATTCCTTGGAATGCTGCTAGTTATTTTGGTGCTCTGCAATGTTTTGTGGAGTAACGCAGGAGGTTGGCCATATCACTTGATAGTGATTTGGCTTACTGTTATATATCAGTCAGTCAATAACAATGGTGATGGATATACTGCTCCATTGCCACCAGGCTGGGAGAGGCGATCTGACGCAGCAACAGGGAAAACGTATTATATTGATCACAGCACTAGAACTACAACCTGGAATCATCCATGTCCAGATAAGCCTTGGAAGAGATTTGACATGGTATTTGACGAGCTCA
>Ga0325405_1005279_pt1 | contig 13136 bp, 8 predicted proteins | sample PopdelMetagenome_21_FD_205663 | JGI IMG/M metagenome (GOLD analysis project Ga0325405, IMG submission 205663) | Populus deltoides microbial communities from Bellville, Georgia, United States - Xylem-Control-R2 | ecosystem: Host-associated > Plants > Phyllosphere > Stem > Wood/Secondary xylem... | reverse complement strand
TAGAAGAGAAGAGGATCTGGGAGGACTTTGAGGAAGAACAAGGCTGTTCAGGGGTCCCTTTTCCATTCACTCCCCAGTTGAAATTGCAGGAGCTTGTAGCAGCCATTTCTCTGTCTTGTTTTTCCTCAGTTTCACAAATGTCACACGTTTGTCGAGTGGTTTTGTGGGATATTCTTGGAAGTTGGTAGGAGCAGTGGTGGTGTAGGATTGACAATCAACAATGCTTGGAGACTAGGAAAGAAGGAGTCCTTAATTCGTCCATGTATAACTAGCTATTTGAATATATTTTCTTTCCAACAAAAAGATTGAACATACATGTTTTTTTACATAAAAATTATTAAGTTTATATAAAAACAAATTTATGTACATAAAGTCCAAAACTATTTATGTTAATAAATAAAAAAATTATTAATAATAATTAAATATATATCTAAAAAAAATTGAGAAACGAATGTAAATTAAGATATTTTGATCTCTTACCTAATTGTATTCAATGATTTTATTTATTAAAATTAATTTTTTATTTAATAAAATAACAGTAGAAATATATACACGTATAAAATTAATTGAAAGAAATCAAATAAAAAAAATATCTCACAAAGTTTCTCTTATTAGAAATACTATCCAAAATAAATATTTTTTAAATGAATTTTAATTATATAAAACATATAAAAAATTATAGTTGAATTAGAATAATCTCTTCAAAAATTAAATACATATAAAAAAATTTTAAAAAATAATTATTTAAAAAGGGTTAAACACGAAAAATAAGAAATTAGAGAGAATTGATATTAATTTAAATATAAATTAAGAAAATATTAAAGAAAACACATATAAAAGAGCATGATTTTTTTAAAAGAAAAATTACAAAAACAAAGACGTCAGTTGTCGTTGGGGCCTTGCAAGCCGGGCTAGCGTCTGACCCTTCTAGAAACGGCTCACGCACAAGCCCTATTTTTAAAATGAAATCATGTTGAATGCCCGATTATTTAAAAAAATATATTTCAGATGACGCATGGTCTAGTTTTCCCTATATTTCGGTTATTATGGTAATAAAAAAAATGAGGTCTATGTTTTTTTACCTAAAAACTTATTTTTCAACACATTTGAACCCAAAACACTTATAAAAAAAACCCTAAAGACCTCGAGAAACCAATAAATGATCTTAAAAATACCACACAAAAACTCGAAAACAAAAATCTTATTGAGCTTAGATTTTGTTCTTTAGACAATTTCAAGGTAAAAAAACACCTAAGTGGAACTTTTCTCACAAAATGAAACTTAGTAATATCAAGATTGACCATTTTTGTGGTTGAAATTGGTGTCAACATAAATTTCTTTTCTTTGTCATTGGAATTCAGCAATCTCTCTCTCTTCTCTCTCAAATTAGAGACTAAAAAATAACAAAAATAAACTTTTGTATTAAAATTGATTTTTTAGAATTTAAAGGACCTAATTGTATGAATTATATTATTTTTAAAGATGGAGGACTTAAATGTATTTTTTGTCAAAAATTTAGAACGCCTTCTATTTTTGGCGTCTTTTTCATTTTGATCTTTCTTCCTCTAATTCCATCTTACTTGAGAAATCAAAAATAATTGACCTTTAATTAGGATCCAATTATCCAAAATAAAACTTTGAGGGTCAAAACAAATTAGTAAAAAATAAATAGTGAATCTACAGTAACCTATTAGTGTTCACCTTTATAGTAAAAATGTCACATTAAAAGTCTTTTAATGTTTTTTATAATTATAAATTCTAGCCTAGCGTAACTTAGCCTAGCTCTTGTTTCACTTGAAAAACAGGTTATAAGTTAGATAAGTTAATTCAAGTTAATCTAAAATAACAAATTACAAACTTAAAAATATTAAAATTTAAACTAGATTTCACTCCAATTTTAACTAAATTAACAAAGTTACAAAATGACAACTTATACAATTTTTTTAAAAAAAAGTTAAATTATATTTAATTTGACCAAGTTTCAAGATATTGATAAGATTTAATTAAATTAACTCTCCGTCGGTTTGATACAAGACCTTGCCTGAATTAAACAGTGGATTGGTAGATTACTAAACACTGCTTTGCTATTGCTGGCATGTTTTGGTCAGGCGGCTGTTGTTGGGCTCTGAATTTGTTGGGTCAGTACAATGCCCATATTTTAAGCATTGATTGGATACAAACCACTGGATATTCTTTTACTATTTTATTCAATTCTATTTGCTCAAATTGAAAGAGGCGAGGCTAAAAATATTTGTGGGAAGAGGATGAACACAAATTCAGAATAAAATATATGGCCAAAATAACAGAAATTTTAATTTTTTGAGAGCCCAATGAGAAAAAATTAAAAGAATTAACATAAATTTAAAGTAAAGAGAAAGGGATAAATGTGAAATAACAGAATTCTTATTTTTTTATTTTTTATTTTTTGAGGGGAAAAGGAAGCTCATAATAGCCATAAACATTATCCGTTTCTGAGTATCATATTCATATTCATAGTTTTCAGACTTGATATATTCATAGTTTTTAGACTCCGTCTGTTTCAAGATTTGAATTCTAGGTTTTCAACAAGTTATTAGGTCAATTGTTTTTTTAAAAAAGTCAAAACGACGTCATTTGAATAAAAAAACAAAAATCAACAAATTGCAACTGAGTTTTTTATCAGGTCTTATCGAGTTACACTGAATTTTTCTTTTTTTTATTTTTTTTTCAACCCGGTTCTAGTCTCGGATCAACCTGCCGGACCAGGTTTCAAAACTATAATCATGTCTAGATTTCCTTTTAAGTGTGTTCGTTTTACTTCAACCGATCACTTTAAGTCACATTGTTTAAGAAAAAGTGAATTCGTTTTGAAATTTCATGAAAAATAAATTTAAAAAATTTATTAATATTTAATATTTAATTTTATTATAAAAATGTGTTGAAAATTATTTTTTTGATATTTAATGTAATAGCTGAAAAGCCCTAAAAATAAATTACAAGAAAAGGGGCTGTTTGATTATATTTTACTATACAATGAAGATAATTGAAAAATATTTTGTAATATTTTTTTTGTGTGCACCAAAAAATCAATTACAAAATATAAAGTGTTTCTCATGGTTCAAATAAAATGTTTAAATATAAATATTTCATAACTCAAATGAGATATAACTTAATTATTATTTATTTAATAATTAGAGTTTAAGTTAAACCATTTGAAAAATAGAAAAATAAAATGCGCAGTGTATAGAATTAAAAAAAAAAAATTCTTGCTGTTAAGAAAATTGATAAACAATAAGCTTCAAGATAGTTTATAATAGCAATATGCAGACATAAATAATAATTTTATTAACAAGTAACATCCTAAATGGAAATTACTTATCCAAATTTAAGAGAGGAAACACTTTCCCCTGTCAAAAAAACCTTTAAAAGGGTGTTGTGTAGCTAGGTTCGATTTAGGTTGATTGGTTGGTGATGTAGTGGAGGCTAGAATTCTGGTTTGATTTCAGGCAAAGGGTGGCTAGAGTTGCTCGTTTATAGAGGAGATGAGGTAGAGAGAGTGATTGTTTGTCTTGGTTATGGTGGCTGTTATATGGGTTACTTTAAACTCTCTATTTGAGTCATTTGATTGTTGTGGGGTTGTTCAACAGCGTGGTGGCTGGATGTGAAGGAGCTGTCGTGACTGGTCAACAGTGGGTGGTTGCTGTCTGTAGATGGTGGCATGACTGTGGCTACTGTTCTGTAGGTGGTGGCATGGCTATGGTTGCTAATGTGGGGAGGATGAAATGATTTTTGTCTGAAGAGAGAGAAATCACGAGCAGTCTTACTATTAGACAAATATGCAGAGAAAGAATTTATATGCAATTTTTATCTTTTGATTGAAATAGTCTATTGTCTTTTGATTGGGACAAATATGAGATGAAAAGAAAGAAGGGAATGGACACAAGGAAAGAATAAAGGGGAAGAGATTGATAAAGAAGAAGGATATATATTATATATAAAAGGTAAATTCATTGTTTTATCTAAACAATAACTAAATATGTAAATTTTAAATTAAATAAATATGTAAATTGTAATTTTCTAAACAATAACTAATGTAAAGGATACAAAGTGTAACTACCTGACAACATTGAAAATTTTGCAGTATTGGATGAGAGGCAACCATGATGCTTTAATGTAATATAATTGAACTTTTTAAAAAAAATATTAGTCTTGCTTTTGATAAAGCTTAATTATATCATTGTATTCTTCTTAAAAAATTCAATCATAATCTATATAGGTTATCGCTTATGTGCGGTATCGCAGTAATCATTCTCCTGAATTAAGATTTAAGATGTTTTTAATATGAAAATGTTGTGGAGTTGCCATCTAATATTATGGTTACTGGAAAACCTAATAGTGCAAGAGTCTAGATAAAGAAACTAATTATGTATGGAAAAAACACATCACCTTTAGTGCATTCTATCTATGATAAGCTACGTTATTGATTGATTGTTTTTTTTTTTATAAGTCATGTTTCTATTTGTTGGTATGTTTAAGGTTTAATAAAAGATTTTTCTTAGTAAGAAAATCCATATCTTATCAAGTTAAAACCTAATTATTCTAAGAACTAAAAAATTAATAGTGTTTTTGAAATTTTGATCAAATCCTAATAGATAATTACAAACTTGTTATGATACCCATTGATTTTTATATTTTTTAAAGTATGATAAAAATGTAATTTTTTTTTAAATATGCGTGAAAGTTTTTAGAATTTGTTTATATGCACACAAATAATAACATATTTTTTAATTATTAATTTTTTTGTATTTTTCTGAAATTTTGATGAAAAACAAGTATTTTTTTAATTCTAGATCATTATTTGATAGTGTAAGTTTACATTCCAAATATTAAATGAAAAGGTTAGAAAACATGTGAGGGATCCACAAATAAAATGGTAAGTTAGAAAATTATAAGTATTTTGTAGTGTAGAATTTGTTTGTATACACACAAATAAAAACATATTTTTTAATTTTTTTTAAAAAAAAGAATTATTTATTTTTTTGTATTTTTCTGAATCTTTTAAAGAAAAGCAGTCATTTATAATTTTAGATCAGTATTTTATAGTGTAAATTTATAGCCCAAAAATTAAATGAAAAGATTGAAAATATGTGAGGGATATATAAATAAAATGATTAGTTTCTTATAGTGTGATTTTTAAAATAATCTTTGAATTTCTTTATAATTTTTTGAAAATTAATTGGAGTTTGTTTGACAAAAACAAAAGGCAAAAAAACAAATTCAGCAAAGAAAAATAATCACTCACATATCCTAATATCACATGATCAAACCAAAAATTAAACATGTAAATCATATAAACTAGTACACAAATATGAGGCATATGATTGAAGAGACTTCAAAAGTTTAAGAACTCAACCTGCAAATGGCCATAAAAACAAGAAGATAAACTACATGAATTAAAATGCACTACTGATGAGGAATGGATGAAACGCTGGTGTAGAGAGGTTTGCTGCTCACGTTACTGGGCTGAAAGTTGCTGGTCTGCTTGACAGAGGAAAACCACAGGCTGCACTGTTGCCACTAGTGAAGTCTGTTCACAGGTTGTATCCAAGGACTGCTATCATGACTGAAGCTCATGGTGGAAATGAGAGGAGCTTCCTGGTGTAGAGATTAATACGGTGAGAGATGGTGGTGCTCACGGTGCAAAAAATGAGATGCTACCGCAACTGGCGAATATTCTATTAGAGTTCATGAATGTTGTGTGAGGTGACTGGAGGTAACACTACCATGGTGTCTGGTCTTGGAGGAGCTGGTGTTGGGGTGGAGACTGACCCTGGGGAGGAGCTGCCGGTGAAAAAGAAAAAACTCTGCTACAGTTGAGAAATGGTGTGACTGATAAAGAACAATCTCTACCGTTGTTGGAAGGAGGAGCTCCACTGCTTATAGTTGAATCAATTGTCGATGCTGAAAGGATGAAGGCTGAGCTGCTGTTGGAAAATCCTTCATTATTGCTTGAACGGTTGAAGATGAGATAAAGGTTGACTGTGCTGCTAAGCTGCTGGTCTAGCTGATTCTCCTGTTGTTGTTCACAATGTTGTTGCTGTGAGTGGAGTCTCTCTGTTGGAACAAGAAAAACAAAGCTGCTGTGAACAGAGAAGAAGATGGAGTGGACGTTGCTTGGCTGCTGAACGTGACTGATGCTAAAAACCCTTTGCTACTTCTCACGGCTGACAGGAGAGAAGGTGGCGTGAATAAAAAGAAGACTCCTGCTCACAGTGTGGAAGACTGGCAGCCATGAGGGAGAGAAGGCTTCTTGTTTTTTCTTGGAAAGAAGAAGGTCGTATTTTTGTACTAGGTGATTTATGAGAGAGAGGGTTCTCTTCTTGTTGGATTGTTATTTCTGCGGACAGTTTTTTTTTTTTTTTTTGTGTGGGATATATTCTGTTTTTTTTTTTTTTAGATAACCATATAGGTAAAAAGATTATATTTCTCCTCTTAATTTCTTGGTCCTAAGCAAACATGATGACCAAGCAAAATTTAAAATCACTTGAGTTTCTTATTTTTTTTCTTTGTATTTTTGGTCTCTTTATCCATATATTTTTTTCTTCTTATTTTTTTATTTTTTTATATTTTGCTATTTAAAAAAAAAAAACATTATCAATGCTGACTGAATGAGAAAAATAAACAATAATTTTGAAATGGACATGCTAATAGCTAAACATGCTGAAAATAAATTTTTAAATTTTGAATTCTTTTCAAAAGAAGTTGAGAATGCCGAAAATATGTCAAAATATATTTTGTTGGATTTTTTTATTGTTTTTTTCTATTTCTGATTTAAAAAAAAAACTATTAATAAAATGAGGTCAAAATCAGGTTATGACAGGAAAAAATAAGGAATTTTTGTTTTTTTATGATTTAAAAGGTTTGGAGCTATCACCTCGTATTTTGGTCATTAGAAACATTAATGGGTATTCAGAGTCTGGATGGTTAAGTGTAAAGAGAACAATATCACCCTTAGTATACCTTATGAATGGTGAATGGGTATTGCAGCTGTACTAATACAAGAATGGCACTCTATAGCTTATATCATCATATTATTAGGTCCAAGGCAGCGAGCTCTATTGACTTATGAGCGATAAATGTTAGCAATCCTACATGCTAAGAGCAAATAGAGACATTTTCTTTGGGGAAGGCATTTTAAGATCAGGATTGATCATGTTAGCTTTAATTAACTTTTGGAACAAAAGGTATCTTCACCCTCAGAATTTATGGCTGGCTAAGTTATTGGGGTTTGATTATGATATAGAATACAAGAAAGGAAGAGACAATGTAGCTGCGGATGCCCTCTCAAGGAACTCTAGTGGGGAACTATTTACCATAGCAGTTTTTACAATCTCTACTTCTATTATAGATGAGGTCAAGGGTTCATGGGAGAAGGATAAGGCAATACAGTTTATCATTAAGGAAACACAGCAGGTTTCCACATCACACCCTCACTACAAATAGGTGAACAATCACTTGAATAGGAAGGGGAAGATAATGGTGGGAGATGACCTTGAGTTGCAGAGTGAGTTGATTTCTATGTTTCATGATTCTACTCTGGGGGACATTTAGGAGCTACTATCAATGCTAAAAAGGTGGAGAGTTTATTCTATTGGAAGAGGCAACATAAACATGTTATGCAATATGCAAGAGAATACCCTACTTGTCAGAGGAATAAGCTTGAGAATGTACCTCCTCCTGGGTTACTACAGCCTCTACCAATTCTTCAAGCACTCTTTATTAACATTAACATAGACTTCATAGAAGGTTTACCTAAGTCTTATGGCAAAGAAGTTATATTTGTGGTAGTAGACAGACTTAGTAAGTATGCACATTTCATGGCTTTGGCTCATCCTTACTCTGCTGGAAAATGTCTTTAAATTGCATAGTCTACCTGATACTATAGTGAGTGATAAAGATTCAGTTTCCTAAGTTTTAGAAGAATTTATTTGCCTATCAAAAGGTGGACTTACTCTATTCTATGGCTAAGTAGTTAACAAATGTCTGGAGACTTACCTAAAGTGCATGACTGGGGGGCACTCCTAATCAGTGGTCTAAGTGGCTTTCTTTAGCCGAATGGTGGTATAATACTCGTTACCACTCCTCCACCAAATCAACTCCTTATGAAATTTTGTATGGACAAACACCTCTCATTCACACTCCCTATTTTCCCAAGGATTCTACTACTGAGTCAACTGATGAGTTCTTAACCAGAAGGGAGGAGATGCTTCAGTTAAGCAAGGATAACCTAAAGAAGTCACAACACATGATGGTGCAGTTAGCAAACAAAAAGAGAAGCGAGAGGATAATCAAGATTGGAGATTGGGCTTATCTTAAACTACAACCTTACAGGCAAAATTCAATAGTGCAGAGAAAATCACAGAAACTAGCAGCTAAATATTTTGGCCCTTGTCAAATAACTGAATGAATTGGAGCAGTAGCATACAAGATTTGCTTACCCACCACTGCTACAATCCACCCATTGTTCCATGTTTCGCAATTGAAATGACTGGTTGGAAATAGAAGAGGGCAAGAAGATTTACCTGTAGAGTCACTGGAGCCTACCTCGCAACCTCATGCCATCTTGGATTGATGAATGGTGAAAAGACGTAACCAAGCAGCTACCCGGGTTCTTGTACTTTGGAAGGGATGTCCACCATCAGAGGCTACATGGGAGTTTACGGATGAACTATTCTCTCAGATTTCCAGGATTTGCCTTTGACAATGGTGTGTTTGAAGGGGAGGAAATTGTTACAAGGGGATACCAGAGGCGAAATGGTTGCTGATATTTGAAAAAAAAGGACTAGGACTGGATTTGAATTGAAGATCGTTGCTCTTGTAATTGGAGTCAATACGCTGCGTTTCATTTACAACTTATACGCATCATTTTATTAACAAGCTTCTTTAATTATGTTTGTAATGAAGTGCAGTTTTTTTATAAAAAAAAAAAACGTATTTTTAAAAAAGGTTAGAATTTTTTTTATTTTATATATTTTTATATTTTAAAATTATTTTAATATATTAATATCAAAAATTAATTTTAAAAAATAAAAAAAATATTATTTTAATTCCCTCCCTTTCCCTGTATTCTTCTTCTTCTTCTTCCTACCTTAAAACTATCCATACACCTCGACTGGAATTGGCTTACAGCCATTTTCAAACGGTTACATATTATATATGTATAAATTTGAAAGTGGATTTATTAACCATGAAATTATGTCATTCTCTTTCACTCAAATGAATTCAATAAGTAATAAAAGAGATTTGTTGTATTTCTTAGATTACAAAATTTAAATAGTAAAAGTTACTTTTAAAAAAATTATGTAAATGCACTGTATTTATGTGAAAATACACTGTCAAAATTGTTTTAAAAATACTTAATTTCATTTAATAATCAATCTACAATTCAAAGATACTGTTACAATTGAATAAAACAAAAATTATAATTATCAAGTGTTGGTCTGGCGGTTAAGGCACTGTTATATCCCTGTAAAGATGAGAATACAAGTTTTTGATCTCTAGAAAGCACATTTATTAGAAAGAACAACCACGAATCCCAAACAGGACTAGTCTTACTCTTTAAAAAAATATAAAAATATTCAAATAAAAAAAATCATAATTAAACATGCACCGTCTATTTAAAATTCCAAAGTTAAATATCTCCTTACTTCTCTTATAATAAACTAGATACGGGTGAGATAATTTTTTTCAAATAAAACACACACACAGTCTTTTCCAACATGTTTGTTTTTATAATTAAAAAAATAAAAATAAAAATAAAAATTTTTGTGCATATATATAATTAAATAAATCAAGAATTATATGTATTAACAAATAAAAAAACTAAAAATAATAACTAAAAATAAAAAAATAAGAGACAAATATATATTAAAATATTTAATTTTATAAAAAAATATTTATTCAGTTATATTTATTAAATTTATGTATAAAAATAATTTATTTATTCAAATAAATAATAATTTTATTATTATTATATTTCTATTGGGCTTGGAAGGAGGCAAAGATTCAGGCAGCTAGGCATTAGTTTGAGGTCAAGATCGAGACCTACAAGTAGAGATAAAGGCAAAGGTTGCGCACACGATGGTTTGGCCTACTAATCTTGGTGAGGAATTTTTTATTTTAGCATCCGGGTTGGATTTTTTTATATACATGCTTGTTATTCTTGCAATATTTTATTTATTTACTGGTTTGCAAGATATTCAATAATCGTGATACGTATAAACTGATCCGAAAATCCGAGTTATAAAAAAACAAAAACAGAAAAAAATAAAGGTTGCACATAATTTTTTTTATCTGGGTGCCTCCCAAAAGTAGAGACCAACCAATAAGTTGATGAAAATTTTGTCCACTTACTTTGACCGAGCGACCAATGGAGAGACAGCTTTCATTATCCAAACTTTAGTACAAGCACTAAAGCACAAGTTGAATTATTTATCCTCTTGCATCAGCAACACAAATTCAGATTAGGGAATTCATCATAACACCTAATTTAATTAATTGACAATGTTTCTTCCAATTCGCATATTCTATAACATATGCCTGTAGATTGAGCACTAGAGAGAGTTTGGAGAGCAATGGAGAATATTGAGTTGAGCAAAATCCTTATATTTGGAGGAACTGGCTACATAGGCAAGTTCATGGTGAAGGCAAGTGTCTTGCTGGGCCACAAAACCTACGTCTATGCTCGTCCCATCACCGCACAATCTTCTCCCTCAAAAAAACACATCCATCAGGAATTTCAATCCATGGGCGTCGCCATTGTTCAGGTAACCAAATATTCAAGTTCTCCATGATATCACCCTTCACTTTGAGCAATCTGTAGAGATCAAATATAGCTAAATATTTGATTTGTTTTTGTGATGTAACAGGGAGAATTGGATGAACACGATAAACTTGTATCCCTACTTCGCCAAGTGGATGTAGTGATCTCAACATTACCTTACCCGCAAGTTCTTGCTCAGCTCAAGATTATAGATGCCATGAAAGTCTCTGGTAACATAAAGTTATTTGTTTCTTTTCGATAGATTGTAGGTTGCCAGAGGAGTTTGTAGAATTTCAAACGTGATAGGTTTTGGTTTTGTGCAAGATGACCACTTTTGGCTGAAACCTTCCAAGAACTTCAGCTGCATGTTCTAATAGTTTTGTTGAAAATAAATATCGATCAGAGGTTCATTCCATCAGATTTTGGAATCGAGGAGGATCGGGTTTCTCCATTGCCACCATTTCAAGCTTTTCTTGACAAGAAGAGAAAGGTAAGAAGGGCCATAGAAGCAGCTGGGATACCATACACTTTTGTTGCTGCAAATTGTTGTGGTGCCTACTTTATCAATATATTACTTCGTCCCCAGGCGCAACCACGTGATATCACTGTTTATGGCGACGGACAAGCCAAGGGTAAGTACCATTTACACATGCCCCATTGATTATTTTGGCACGGAAAACTTCTTTTCAATCCTTGAAGTTGTTTCCAATGATGTGGTCTAATTATTATTTTAGAGATTCATGTTTCAATACTAAAATTCATTTTCTTTACTTTTTGGTCTTTTGAATATTAAGAAAAAAAAAATTATTGAAAATTTTTTAAATGAAAAAAATGACCGGATAATCACGTTTCAACTATTAAAAAAACAAAAATTTATGTTAATAGGTTTATATTTCCAAAAGAAGTTCAATAAAAATGTTTTTTTTCCGAGGATGCAATAAAAAAGTTGATCAATTTATTTGTAAATACTTCTGGAGGTGATGATGCATTATCCACTCCAAAAAAAATATTTCAACTTGTTTCTATTTATTTGATTAGAAAAATTAAATTATATTGTTAGAAATAAAAAAAATAATTAATTATCTAAAATATAAATCCTTTGAATTTTTTTAACACACTAGTAAAAAATGGGCTATTAACATCAGATTTTATTAAGGAATGAAATTACCGTTACCCTTCCATCTATCTAATGTTGTCAAAACGCACCGTGTTATTAATTATGTGTCAAACGCAGCGTTTAGTCATGTTGTTCTGCGTGTTGACTTAGAAGACAAGAATAATTGGTAGTGCTCTAGAAGGAATGGGGGTAACTATGTAGCAGAATTTGACAGGGATGAGGAACATGATGAATTAACAAATATCGTCTCTTTCTTCTTACTTGTTCTTGGTGAGCATGTTTTAACTTCAAAAATTCATCAACGATGAATCTACATCTGATGTTATCTGTTGTTGATTGAGAATCAGTTAAGGGTTTCACGTGTTAATCAAGGTTTTTTTAGGTTTGTTTTTAATTTATTTTTTAACATTGAATTGGTTGGTATTTTGGTTTTATAATTTGTTTTGATTTATTTTATATTGGGTTATTTACATTTCATGATGCATATTTGACAAATTAATTTAGATTGACTCAAATCTTTTTGTTAATTAATTTTTTTAATTTTATTTAATTGATTGAGAATTGAATTTCAATGTGTATTTTGATTTGTTTTAATAAAATTGTCATAGTTTATAGTTTTATAATCTGGATTATTAATTTTATATGTTAACCTGGATTAATTAGGTTAATCAAATACATTATCATCTTAATTATTTAAAAAAATATATATTATCTTGAATTTTTTTAATTAAATTTTTTTAATTGTCTAGTTTCCCTTGAACTTGTCCAATTCACTTAGTTATATTAAGTCAATTTCTATACAATTTAGTTTATTTTAAAAAAAAACACGTTACTAATATATTAATATTTTTTAATATTTAAAAAATTATAAATTTGATTTGCAGCATACATAAATAGATAATTTAGAGATTACTATAACACAAACAAATTTTTATTTTTTAGGAAAAAAACAAAAATTAAAACAAACAACCTCTAACAAATATAAATTTTCTACTGCTAATTCTTTCTTTCTTTCTTTATATATATATATATATATATATATCCTTCAGCGGTTCTAAACTATGAAGAGGATGTTGCCATGTATACCATCCAGGTAGCAGATGATGCAAGAACATTGAACCGAGTTGTAACCTATCAGCCACCCAAGAACATCGTTTCTCAGGTTGAACTAATCTCTCTATGGGAAAAGAAGACTGGTCAGAATTTTATTAGGGTTCA
>Ga0325405_1005278_pt1 | contig 13136 bp, 5 predicted proteins | sample PopdelMetagenome_21_FD_205663 | JGI IMG/M metagenome (GOLD analysis project Ga0325405, IMG submission 205663) | Populus deltoides microbial communities from Bellville, Georgia, United States - Xylem-Control-R2 | ecosystem: Host-associated > Plants > Phyllosphere > Stem > Wood/Secondary xylem... | reverse complement strand
TATTGATATGTTTTTAATTAAAAGATATTTTCACAAAAATATCATTAAATATGCAATGCATTAATTATCAAGCAAAACAGATTATATATTCATGACAACAAATCGCAAATAATAGGGTATTGATAACTTGGAACAAAAAATAATAAATGATCATGTTAAGCCTCTTGCACACGTTGGTGACTAATAAAAAAAAGTTACATGTTACTAAATGAGATGATATTTGATTGAATAAACTAGCTATAACGACAAATCCAAATACACACACTAGCTATATGAACCTTGCTTCGCTGCGGATTAAATAATCAAAATTTTTAAAAAAAGCTTCTAAACAAAATAAAAAAAAGATTTATTATACACTAAAATGATTTATTATCATTAATGTCACTTTATTTTGTATTTAAACAAAAAAGATTTATTATCTCATATTGACAAAACATAAATATACACTAAAATGCTTTAAATCCCACATAGAAAAAAAAATACATTATTATAGTATTTATACAGTGAACTATGAAATGAGTTAGTAACCAACTTAAAAATATGAGAAAATGAAGGGTCTAGGATAGGAGAAAAAACACATTTGAAAAAAAAAGATCTCTTTCAGATTTTTGCCAGATCACCCTAGTTTCGGGTTGACCTTATAGGCTGACTAGTTTACTCTTGGTCAATTGCAGCCTCAGATTTTGAATAAAACAGACTCACTAACGCTGCTGGGCCTGGCCTACTAGCAGGACCCAAAGCTTTGGGTGCTGCTTTGGATATGGCCCAAGCTGTTGGGTCTTGGTTAGAAAATGGTTCAAAGATGTTGGATCCTGGTAGCAGAAGAGTCCAATTAGGTGTTGGGTCATGGTAGTAGGTAGGATCCAAAGTTGTTGTGTCCTAGTTGCAGCAAGATCCAATTAGGCGTTGGGTCAAGGAAGGTGGGATGCAGGGCCCAAAGCTGTTGAGTTCTGGTTTTGAGGCCCAATGTTATTGGGTCTTGGTGAATTGCGTGGCAGGGCCTTAATTGTTGGGTCATGGCGTATGTGAGGCTGTGTGCCACACTGGCAGGTCCCAACACCCACATGGGTCCTGCACCAGGTAGAACCCAAAGCTATTTTGGGTCCTACACACGTCAGGATTCAAAGCAATTAAGGGTCCTGCACCCGGCAGGACCCAGAGGTCTTCTGGGCCCTGCACCCAACAGGATCCAACACCCAATTGGATCCTGCAGACGTCCGGACCCAAAGCAATGTTGGGTCCTGCACCCGGCAGGACCCAACCCTAACGGTTCCTGTAGGGGCTGGACCTAACACATAATTTATTTATGTATTTAATAATATATATAATTCAAAACTATTGTATAAAAAAATTAAAGACAATAAAACTTTGAATCTCATACACTAATGTAATAAAATTAAAATATCTTCTAGCACTGACTATATAATCTCATATATAATACCAAAACTTTATAAAGTATATGATGTGAATCAAAAATTTGTTGAGAGCTCCATCAATTTTAATATTTTTTTAAAAAATATATTTTTAAAAAATATAACAACATGACAAAAAAAATATTATTTTGAAACAAAGAAAAGAATTAAAATTTTAAAATTTCTTGGGTCTAGTGTCGTAGCCAAACACAATGTCATCATATTTTTTTAAAAAATAATACAAAAACATAAAAAAATTATTAATTTGAAGTAAAGAAAAAAAACTTAAAAATTGTCAAGTTTTTTTCAAAGAATTTTTGAAATGCAAAATCAAACATGATTTAATTAATTTGAAGTAATGAAAAACAAATCAAACAAATATTAATTTGAAGTAAAAAAAATAATTTTTTTTCAATTTCTTGAGTTTTGCCTCTAAACCAGACACAATCTCAATATATGTTTTTTTTTTCAAAAAAATATTTAAAAAATAATACGAAAACATGAAGAAAATATTATTTTGACGTAAAGAAAAAAAATTAAAAATTTTAAAATTTCTTGGGTCTGGCCTCGCAGTCAGACACAATCTCAACATTTTTTTTTTAAAAAAATACCAAATCATAACAAAAACATTAATTTGAAGCAAAAAAAAAATTTAAAAATTATTTTCAAAGAATTTTCGAAACACAAAATCAAACCTGTTTTAATTAGAAAATTCAACCCAACCTGAAACGTGAAAAAATTATCATTATCCAACTTTTGTACAACATAAAAAAATCTCATCAATTTATTTTGAAAAGTAAATTTAAATCAGAGAAGACAACGACAAAGAAATTTAATTGGCATGACTATTAGGTGTGGAAGCCAGTCGTCCTTATTGATCAATGATCTTTTATTAATATTCAATGGTGGTGTTATACTGTAGTGAAGAAGATATACATTTATACAATGTGCAGAGGCATATAGAGGCGTCTTGGGTCCTGCTGGGGGCAGGACCCAATGTCATTGGGTCCTGGTGGAAGGTGGACCCAAAGCTAATGGGTCCTGCTGCAGCAACCTGAACCAACAGTGTTGGGTTCGGCTACCAAAGCTAGACCCAACAGCTCTATTATCGTCTCTGCCGTTGCATCGTTCTCATCTTAATGGCAAAAGTCAAATGAGCAATGCTACCAGCCGCAATTCTCAACTAAAAACATAAGAAAGTAACGCTTTCAGGGTGCTATAGTGTCGTTCGGTTAATTGTATCTTGGTTCACAGTGAAAAATCTCCATACATTCTACTATATAGCTAAGCAATTGTACAAGTCCACAGTTATTTGTGTATTGGTCTATGATGTATGCATGTATAGTAAGTGATTAGTACTTAAAAGTGCATTCTCATTAAGGCTTTGTATCATCGTATTGCACTAAAGTATCGTTAAATTCCCTAACTAATACATGTTTTATAATAACAAGTCTGATAATATACTATATCTTTAATTTATGGTAAATGCTTGTTTTGAATGCAGGTATATCTCACATTCAAAGGATTGATTAATGTGATTAACTATTGAAAGTGAAGAGACAAAAGGAGGACTAGGCTAGGAGAAGATATGCTGGTTCAATTCCAAAATGGAACACTATTCGGTTATTTAATCATAACTGGAGTTGTAGAACTTAGATTTAGGTCCACTTTATATGGATGGAAAGATAAGACATAGACCTAAAACTTTCATGTGGAGTCCAAGACTCAATTCTGCCATTTGCAAGTTCAAATCTTAGCAACAACGGAGAGGTCGGAACCTGTCCTGCAGCTCAAACACTGTTTGGTTTTTAGCTCATATCTTGAGTTCTAGAAGTCCAAATGAGCTCTGGTCTTTTTTGTTGGAAAGCTGAGACAATTGCCCACAGCTTTCATGGAACAAAGGGCTCAAATTCTGATGTTAGCAATGACGTTTTGGCCAGCCAACAATATCAAAAATCAGCCAACAATATCAAAAACCAGCAGCCAACAATATCAAAAATCAGCCAACAATATCAAGAACCAGCAGCCAACAATGTCAAAAACCAGCCACCAAATCAATGGTAGCCTACCAATCAATAATTCTGAAGGCATTTGCCATGTATTTAGTCATATTATTTTTCAGATCAAAATCATCTTCTTGCTTTCTCTCTTTGTAATGTTCAAGTTTTCTTTCATGTTATATTAATCTCTTGTTTATGCCTTTTCATTTCCTTTCATATACTTAGTTAACTTATATTATAATCATGTTCTTATCTTGTTTATTTATGTTTTTCTTCTTCATTATGTTTAGCTAAGTTAATTAGGTCAAGGTAAAAAGGTTTTACTAATAATGTTAGAATATGTATAATATAAACTCAACATGGACTTTAATGTTTATATCCAAGAAAGATTGTTATGAGTATGTCTTATCTTTTTATTTTACTAATTCTTAATACCTTGCTTATTAAATGGTTAATCTAGATTTGTGTTGTATAACACTTGATACATCAAATGCTTGATCCTTCATAGTTTTCGGCCGACATCGTTGTTATGATAGGAACTTGATTTGTTGTTAATATAAGCTAGCAACATGAATGCCTAATGATATTTATAAGTATGGTGTTACTTGAATAGGATAATTAATATGATCATGTTAATACTTTATAATGAGCCATTAACGATAAATCATCCGATTGGAACTTTCTTTGTGTGTGGTTTCCAATTGAGTAATAAAAAGAGTTTATATTATATTTATTTGAAATACCATTAGTAGATCCTCTAACCTTGACATCTGTTTTATCCTTATTTAATATTTTCATCATTATTACATCTCAAACTTCTCTTCAACATCAATATCATTTTATTGTTTGTAATTTATATAATTCACCTCCCTGTGGTTTGACCCCGGTCTTGTCGGGTTATTTTTTACTTTGACACTCCTGTACTTGGGATAAGACATCAACTCTTTGATCGTGTCAGTAAGTCCACAATAAATATTTTTTGGTCCAAAGCACATTCATGTATAGTAGAAATCTCACGTGTTTTAAAGTTATGTTAATACATATATAAATAAATACTATTAAATAATTGAAGGGATTAGAGTTCAATGTTGTTGTAGTAAGCAACCATTTTTTTTATAGATAGAGTAGGGAAAAAAATATCAAAAAAACACCCATCTTATCAGCAACAAAGTAGGATGAGAAGTTTGAAGCGGGATCCTAACACGTTAAAAATATATTTGAAAATATAATAATGATTGTTTTTTAAAATATTTTTTTTTGTTATGGAAATACATTAAAATAATATAATTTTTAATAATTCAAAATATATTATAACATTAAAATAATTCAAAAAATAAAAATAAAATTTTAAATAAAATACTTTAAAATTTTAAAAAATATATATAATTTCAATAACGTTCCAGGTGCTTGGTTGCTCGTAAGATAACTTTAATGAACACGGTCCAAGAAATGTTAAAGAATTGCTATCAATCCAAAATGTTAGAGCCGTTAGGTCATAATATCAAAAGGTAAAATTAATTTTTTAACCCTTTTCTCCACATTTATATATTCAGTAAATACATGCTATGCATTTCATTCCAGGCGGATAGTCCTGTATCCGATATGAATCCAATAATAACAATATCTGTGCCATTCTGACGTGTTGTGCTTAATAATCCCAAGGGTGTCGAAAGCTCGTCACCCACTGTTTTATTTTTTTTCTTTAATTAATTGTTTTTTTAATATTTATTAGCTTAATAGTTCTCTCTTGAATACTGCTCGAGTGCTAATTAAGTTAATCCAGCATTTAAAAGAATTAAAAGTTGCAGCTCGGGGAAGAAAGGACGTCGAGATTTGGTAGACAGTTCAAATTGCATACTTAAATAAGAAGGGGGTAATAATTATGTTATTTAATCTTGATTGATATTTAAATTTATCTAAAAATAAATACTTAATTTAAATTTATTTAAATTTCGTGGCAAGTGGTCAACTTTAGATGGGACTGGTTTCAACCCCTCTCTATCTACAATTTTAGATGGGACTGGTTTCAACCCCTCTTGTGGGTTTTGGTAAAGTTAGGCTTGCTTGATGTTCCTTTGGATAGATTGGGCCATCTGTAATATAGTTATATTTTCGGCCATCCTGGCTCAGCTCGAGATTGACTTGACTCGGTGAATTCTTAAAAATTACGGTAAATTACTTTATTAATTAACAGTATAATAAAACATGTGTGGTTTTTTACCTTGGCAAATCTCGCTTTATGAACAGAAATAGTTAATTTCTAAAAAAATTTAATTTGATACTTGTTTTTTTTTTTTTTTTTTTTTTGTATAATTGAGCTCTTTTAAACTAAAATATGCACTCAATTGCATTTTTTTTTTGGGAGGAAGGGTTGGATTAAAATTCAAAGGACCAAAGTGAAAATAGTAAGTTAAACAGGTGGTGAATTCAAATTTTATACAGAAATTCTTATTTTAGTCCCATATTTTTTTCGGTTTATAGGTGATCGACCCCTTTAGTTTTTAGAAGTTCAATTTTGATATCAAATTTCATTTCCCTTATTTTTTAGTTCTTCTATGTGAGAGGAGAAAGATGCTCGTCAGATTCCAGCTTAACAAGAGAACATCATCGTTTATATATATTCAGGCCATTAAAACAGTTGGAATCAGTGTCAATGGGTTTCATTTGATTAGAGAAGTCTTATGAAGATGGCTTTAAGCCTTGATATTACCTAAAAAATATTTCCAATTCGAGGACGAGAGAACTTATTTGGTTTGATTTTGTGATTTGAGTTGTTTTTTAGGTTGCCAAATTGGTTTTTACATGTTATAAGATTGGTTTTTAGGTGTTCTTGGCTTTAAATGGGTTGAAAAAATGGTTTTGTTGGGTTAAAAAACTATAGCCTTGATTTCGGTCACCATAATGGTGGCCGACATCTGGGCTGGAAGACAAGGTATCGTCTGCCTTGGCGGGTAACGCGTCATCTCTGAATTTCAAAAGAAAAGGAGTAAAAAGGGACGGATGCCAGGTTGTCCACCCATTTGAATAAGAAAAGAAGAAAGAATAAAAGAAAAATAGGCCCAATTATACGGACCTGGGTTGTTCATTTTAGAGGCCCAATGATATCTATAACTTTTATCACAAATTTGCATAGTTGACTCAAGTTCACTGTCTTTTTAATCAAATGTTCTTTTTTACCGATTTCATCCTTCAACATTGAGTTAATTCCGAATTGAGCAATTCAAATTTTTTTGTCAAAGTTATCCCTCTGAGTTTAGCATGTCTACCCAAGTTAACCTAGGTGGATTAAATGTTTTTCCATATCAGTATTGTCGCACCCGACATCGCGGCGGCCCTAAAAATAACTCTCGAATATGGAAAAAAAACAGATTTCTGACATCTTGTTCTTTTAGGGGGGAATGCCTTGTTTGAGGAGTCGCCACCTAGTATTATGGTAACTAGGAACCCTAACTGGTCAACAAAGATTCTATGGTTCGAGACTGGTTATGTAAAAGGTAAGATATTATCACCCCTTAAACGTTCTGCCTGAGGCAGACTGCATTGTTGATTTTGTCTTAAATTGCTAAATATTTATTCGCTTATGCTATGATAGTTTGTTTATAATATTCCTGACTCTGACGCCAATGAATATTCGATCGCGAATAATTCCAACTCTGGCGTTGGTAGAAATTCCACCCCGAATAATTCCAACTCTGGCGTTGGTAGAAATTCCACCCCGAATAATTCCAACTCTGGCGTTGGAATTATTTTTTATTCCTTACTCTAGCGCCGAGTGAATAAATAAATAAAAATAAATTTATTTTTACGCATGCACATATTTTTTTATTTTCCTAGCTAAATAAAATAAAATATAACGAATAAAAATAATATAAATTTAAACCGATATTTTTATTCCTGACTCTGGCGTCAGTGAATAAACCAATAAATTTACATTATTTTTATTAATGCACACACATTTTTTTATTTTTACCTTTTTTATTTTTTTATTTTTTTATTTTTTTATTTTTTGGGCTGGGCTGGGCCGGGCCCAGCCAGCCCAGCCCGGTCACTGGCCCAAGCCAGTGACCCGGCTGGGACTGTGCAAGTGAATTAAAATTCACTTGCACAGTGCAAAATGGAAAGTAAACAAGCTAACACTAGAGAAAAAAAAGATTGCTTACCATTCTGCTGCACGTTTTGTCTCCTTCCTTCCTCTTTGTTCTTGTGATTCTGCGAATGGCTGGTTCCCTTGCCTTTTGGTATTTGATCGATCTCCTGTGCTCCCCGGTTTTCTGTTTCTATGTGTTTGCTGAGAGACGGACGAAGACGATGATATATGAAGGTGTGGTGGCTTCCACTCCACCTCTGTTTCGTTCGTTCCCTTCCGTTTTCTCTTCAATCTCCTTTCTGTGATGTCTCTGTTTGTCCTCCTGCTCGTTGTCTGTGTGTCTGTTTTTTATTGTCCCTTGTGTTTTTCTTCTGTTTCAGTTCGTGCTCTGCCTTCCCCTGTTTTCTGGTTTTCCTCTGGGTTTTGCTCCAGTTCCTCCTGTTCTCGGTGTATTATTGCTTTGGATTTGTGATCTGCTTTTTCTCTCTTCTTTGCTCTGATTTTCTTCTCTGGTTTTTTGTCTGGGTTTAGCTGAAGCTTTTCCTCGGTTTCTCGTCCGGAATCCCACTGTTTGCCCCCCTTTCAGTCCTCAGTTTTTCTTCCTTTTTCTCTGTTTTTGCCTTCGGTTCGTGGCTTTTTTCTTTAGCCTCCTCTGTTTATTTTAGAGGAAACAGAGGAATGCAAGTTTGCTCTTCTTCTTCTTTTTTTTCTTCTTCCTGCAGTCCCTAGTTTTTCTTCCTTTTTCCTCTCCTGGCCGGTTCTCCTTCTCTAGTTTTTATAACCAGAGAATGCCATGCAGTCGCATGGATTTTAATGCAATAAAGGCATCCGTTTTTCTTCTTTTTTCAGGTGAAGAAGATGAACAGTGTTAATGTTAATGGCCATTTGCGTTTTGATCCTTGACATTTTGAATTTTTGCAGTCCAGTCCTTGAGTTTTAATTTCTTGCAATTTTGCCCCCAATTAACCCCAAACTTTGGTAATTCTTCAATAAAGTCCCTGATTTCATTAATTAAATTAAATTCAAGTCCAGTTAAGTCTCAAAACTTATCAATTCTCCAATTAAACCTTTGATTGGATTAATTAGATTAAATCCAAAGTTTAATTAAACCCCAAAACTTTCAATCATGTTGCCTTTAACCCAAAATTTAATTCATTCTTCATTTATTTCATTTTACTTGTTTTTTCATCATTATCACCATTTTTTTTATCCTTTTCAATAAATAAAATAATAATAATAATAATTAAAATAAAATGGTCAAAAATTGGGTTATGACAAGTATTATATCAAAATATCATTCAATTTATTGTTAAAATCAATTTCAATTTTTTAGAAGACATGTTATCAATGGCTAAATATTCTTATTTGCCCTCAAAAGAAATTTTATCATGATCCGCGGCGTAGCACAATGTATACTAGTATATTCGCTCGCGCTTCACTGCGGGTCAGACTATTTTTTTCTAAAATTAAAAAAACATTGAGTTTGAAGATTTTTTTGACAGTATTATTAAATTTAATCAAGCAGTTCGATCTTGAAACCTACCAACCCGGCTACTTACCTAGCTCGAGTTTTGAATTACACCGCATGAAAGTTGATCTAAAGTGAACTATTCAATTTAATGGATCCAAAGACAACTTAGATAACTAGTAAAAACATAACATAACTTTTAAATAAACTTTAAGATGGTATTTTTTTTTATTGCGACGATTTCAGATTGGATCGACTTCGGTCATCCTACGACTTGGGTCATGGATTTCAATGAGTTTAATGACTTTCTTATTTTTATAAATTATTTTTATTTATTTATATGATAACATTAGATACTTTCAAAATCGAGCATCAACCCTAAAAAAAACATTTATTTCAGATATTGATAACCCTATGGAAAGTCGAAAAAAAAACCATGAATTCCGTTTATCAACCAATCCAATATTGAATATGAGTGATATAAAAAAAAGAATTAGAAAATTAAAGGACCAGAAAAAAAAAACATAGTAGGTTTGATGAGTAAACCCACTAAGCCTGTGAATTGGGTAACCCAGGTCAACACATCAAACCCGTAAACCTGGTAATAGACTCTATTGGGATTAATAATTTATTTTTTTTTCTAAACTATTGTTTATTTAATTATATGATAACAAAAATAAATGATTGCAAAATCGAGTGTCAAACCAACACTGAGATTTTTTTAAGACTATGATAGCTTTATAGAAAATAAAACGAAACAAATTATGAAACTCAATTCTTAATCAGTATAATATCAAAGGATGATATTGAAATAAATAAATTTATATATATATATATATATATATATATATATATATATATATATATAAAAGATAAACTCGCCATACATGTCAACAAGCTTAGACTTTCTAAAACTTAATAACATATTTTTTTTCCGAAACTATTTTTTTAACTATATGATAAAAAAAAAAAAAAAAATCAAATAATCAAGTTCATTTTGAAGGAAAAAAAAAAAGAAGAAGAATAAGTACCCTGCTAAACCCACAAAGAGGGGCAACCATGGTTATCTCACCAAACTCTCAAACCAGGTTATTGACTCTATAAATTTTAATAACCTAGTTTTTTTAAATTTATTTTTTATTTAACTATTTTTTTAAATAGATCATACCGTGATGCTGAATTTTTTTTTTATACCAACTTGATGCTAAGATTTTTTTTTTATATATTGCAATAACCATATAAAGACAAATTAAAATAAATTATTTATTTTAAATCTCTATAAACAAATCATATAAGTACTATATTAAAAAAAGATCACAAACAAAAAAAAAGAGTCAAGATGTAAAATTAAAAAAAAAAAAACTGTAAATTATTATTGTAATCTATATACTAACATTGTACTATATGTTTTTTGCAATAAAAGAATTATAATGAAATTCACGAAACGATAACAAAAATTAAGCTTCAATCTCAGACTAGTTGGAATCCTCTGTATAGATCCTTAATTTTACTTCATTGTATTCTACTTGATTATACATTAAATATTCCGGTTCAACATCAAGGAAAATATTGGGATTGAGGCTACCATTGCCAAATAATTTCTTTATTCATCAGTACTGAGGCTTCATAAAACCTGGATTTAAGATAAAATAATTAATTAAGTTGGAGACCGGTTCATCAATTTTATTAAGTAATACTAGTTGATCAATTATATTAAGTAATACTCTAAAAAGAGAGGGGGAAATATTGTTCTCACATCACTATGTTCAACAAATAAAAAACAAATCACTGTGGACAGTGATTTGTTTTTTTTTTTGTTTTTTTTATTATAGGCCTAAATTGATGAACAATTAAACCATATTTATTAAAGAAATGTAACATTCAAAGATATGAGACTAAAATAAAAAACACGACAAAAAGAGATGGTTTTGCTAAAATTAGAGCTAAACGTACACTTTAGTCCTTTAACTTTTTGGATTATAAGCTTTTAGTCTCTAACAATTTATGAAATTTAATTTTGATCTCAAACTTAATTTTTCTTATTTTTTTGTCCTTAATTTGAGAAAGGAGAGAGAGTTGATGGGATTTCATGGTAGAAAGAAAAGGACTCATTTGAGACCGATTTTGGCCACGAAAATGAGTGATTTTGGTTTCAATGAATTCCTTTTAATGAGTAAAGTTTAATAAAGTGTTATTTCCCCCTAAAACTTGCTTAAAATAGTGGATTTGAATCCAAAAAAAAATCTTGATTTGAGTAAATTGTGGGTTTTGAAGATAATGTTTTTGGTTATTAGATGTTACGAATATGTTCTAAAAGGTATTTATGGTGTTTTTATAATCTTTTAGGTTACCATATAGTTAAAAATTGAGTTTTTTTTTGTCTAAAGCAGACCAGTTTGATTTTGTGGCTACTAGAGGTCACCAAAATCCAGGTAGTAGAGGCGACATGTCACCTCTATTTTTTTTTCAAATCATTAAGGGGTGTCCGACCCTTAAATATTTTAAAAAAGGGCCTATGCATGTGGGCTGTTCCAGGCCCACGTGCTTGGACCTTCCTAGCTCAAGAGGCTTGGTATTTTTGTTTTTTGTATCCATTACAATTGTATTTTTTTAATTTCTCTTTTTTAATTTTTTTTTAATTTCATTACTTAACATTTGATTGATTGTTAATTGGGCAGTATAATTTGTTTCGATTTAATTTTTTTACAATCACTTTGATATTTTGCTGGTTTTTAATTTTATAGGTGTCTATTTTGTTCAAAAATTATTAAATCCAATTAAGTTTATAATTCAGGTCATGAGTTTGACTGGTTTATTTTGGTTGGGTAGGGATCATGCTTGGTAATTTATTTATTCTTTTTTAATAAAGAGTTTTTAATATTATTTAATTAGATGAATGCATGAAAATTTTAAATTATATTTGAAATTTATTTATGTATTTGATTTTTATGTATAAAAACACATCATAAAATTTTTTATATATTTTTATTTTAAATAAAAAAATATTTCATCCACCGTGAATTAAATAGATAGGTTATTATATTTGGCATTGAAGGTAGTGGTAATGGCAAGGGTGTAAGCTTTTTGAGTGGTGAAATTTTTGAAATCACAGATATTTTGGAATAGTAAAAAACATTTAAAATAGTATTCGATTATATATTTAAAATTGAGCTTTTCAACTCTTAATTTGTGAGGCATAAAGGCCACATAAACCTCACTAAAAAATTATTGATTAACCAAACAGGTGTGGATTAAAAAGCCTGCCACACACTTTGTCCCAAAATGTGGCATAAAATGGCGTTAAAAGATTGGTTGAATTCTGAAAAGACTTTGATTTTGTTTGTTTTTTTAGAATGATTTTGTGGTTATAGTTTGAAAAAAAATCAGTTTTAAAAAAATATGGTTAGTTATTGTTAGTTGGATTTAGATACGTATTTGTTAAAAATTATGGTTGAAATTTATGTATAACAAAAAACATGTATAAAATGTTTGGTTGTTGTGTTTGAGAGTGTTGTTGCGGTTGTTTTTTACTTGGAAATGCATTAAAATAATATATATTTTTTAAAAAATTATTTTTAATATCAGCGCATCAAAATGATATGAAAACACTAAAAAATATTAATTTGAAGCAGAGAAAAAATAAAATAAAAATTATTTTTTTCAAAAGTGCTTTTGAAATGCAAAAACTAACAGGAATTAAGAATTTTTACAAAATTCGGTTAAAAAAATATGTAAAAACTGTTTCATAAAAACTGCGTTTCAAACTCAATTTTTATAGTGGGTCCCGCCACATAAAACACAGTTTGGTGTGTTACCAAACACCTTGTTGTGTTGTTTCACCGCAAACACGAAAGCTAGTGGAAAACAAACGTAGCATTACAGATTAGGTAAAAAAATAAAAAGGGTATTTTTGGAGTAGTAGTTGAACTATTATTTTGCTAATTTTTGAAAAAAAAATTATTTTTTGTTTTTTAAATTGTTTTGATCTTAAGAATAAAATTTTAAAAATAAAAATAAAATATTATTTAAATATATTTTTAGATAAAAATATATTTTAAAAAACAACTAAGTTCGGAATAGGAAAGGAAGGCTAAAGAGTAATGTCTAACTTTATTTTTTAACCTAATTGATTTGAAAGAATTATAAATCAGCATGACATTTGCGGTCAA
>Ga0325405_1005277_pt1 | contig 13136 bp, 6 predicted proteins | sample PopdelMetagenome_21_FD_205663 | JGI IMG/M metagenome (GOLD analysis project Ga0325405, IMG submission 205663) | Populus deltoides microbial communities from Bellville, Georgia, United States - Xylem-Control-R2 | ecosystem: Host-associated > Plants > Phyllosphere > Stem > Wood/Secondary xylem... | reverse complement strand
TTGTCTTATAACTATAACAAAAACTACCTATTGATCAATGATTAAAAATAAGATTAGGAAAATAAATAATAATAAACTACAACTTAGTCCACGTAGTTTATCAAACAATGAATTAATATTTAATAAGCTTTTGGTTGTACTTTGTTTCAAGAAAACACTTTTTTTATCTCATCCATCTCTCCAAATTATCTATTTTTTCATATATATATTTCTAAAAAAAACATGAAATAAATTGGAAAATAACATGTAAAATACAAAAATATGTTAAATTATAAATAGGTTTTAAAACAATATGGGGATCAAATATATTTATGAAACCACGAGGACTAACTAATTAGTTTTCATAAACTAAAGGGACCAAGTTATAATTGACTCAAATAAAAGAAACATGAAATATATAGGAAAAATTGGAAGAAACCATCGCTAGATCTTTTCACTCTAAATTTCAAAGCTGACTTCCTTTCTGGCTCACTTTCTTTCCTCCATGGCACATGTTTTTATTAATGAGCCTAAAATAAAAACAGAGAATTAGCTTGCTATTATACACTAAAAGTAAGGTTTAAAGTGGGTTTCACCTAATTGGTTGACTCAAATTGTGCTTGTTTTTACTATCAGAAAATACTTTTGCAAAAATTTAAAATTTTTTTATTTCAAATTAACTTTTTTTATATACTAATATCAAAAATAATTTTTAAAAAATAATATTATTTTAATAACTTGATAAAAAACAAATTAAAAAACAGAACAGGTACATCTGATTCTGCACAACCTTGATGGCCAAGGAAAGTTTGTGTGGTACAAATGGTTTTCATGTATGTGGCTGGTGTGAGTTCACGTCGATCATGCTGGGTCTAAGCAAAGTTCAAGAACAAAATGAACCAAGTGTTCGATTTCTTCGGCTTATATAAAATAGAAGTTAAAAACAACAACTCCAAAGTCAATTTGATACGTTCTTGATGGTCAAGAAATCCTGCAGAATGGAAGTTCATTTATCCCGTACAAATCGCCATCCTGCTCGTCACTGCAACGCTTTAAGCCCAAAGATTTTGATATACCATTAAAGCTTGCCATCGACTCCTCGAGATGCAAGTAATGAAGAAAGCAAAATGAAAAGGTAAGCCAAGGATCGCAGGAACCGAGATAGCATTAAGAAATGAAAGCCATGTGAGCTACCGCGTCTACTAGATGTCTAGGGTTTAGCAACCAAACTGCATCCTGCAAGGGTTACTAATTCTGGAAGGTTAACACTCTTCGGCTAACATAAACTAAGACCTTGTATGATGTGGAACCTCAATCACCCACGAAAGTGCATGGTGGCCATCATTGAGTTTGACTAGCTCGCCCTTCATTGGATCTTCTGTTCATTAATAAACAAAAGTGTCTTGCATTAAGACTAAGCAAATGTTTCGTTGTGCTCCCATGACAACCTCATCATGAATCAAAATATATTATCCTAGAATCATGATGGTAAAACTTTGCAGACTCTTTCTCTCAAAGAAGATGAGTGCACCCTTCATTCCTGGCCGCTAAATAGGACCTTGTTGGCACCACTACATTACACAACAATCACCTATAAGGCTATAACCCTAGCTGCAGGTTTAAACCTAGCATGGGTACAATGCAATAACAGAAGAAACAATGAGATTTGCACGGTCTACTAAGACGGCAAAGCAGTGACAAAGGTGTACACCAGTGTGAGTTTTGAACTATGAAGCGTCACATCATGAAACTTTATTTGACAAGGAAAAGAGATAGAAAGGAAGTAATCGAGTAAAAAATAGTTATGAACATTCAAGCTTTATCAACCTGCATTCTTGAAATAATTCACATGCCATCCAAAGAATATGATCAGTAACACATTGAAGTTGAAACTTTGTACTGTAGCATGATACATTCAATATCTGTACTAACTACGAAGCTTGTAGAAGCCAATAAACAAACAGAAAGTCAAATACACCAAGAAATCGTTTTCCTACAGTTAATTATCTTTCATTCCTGTACAGCCTCCAATTTTAATTTAATAAAACCGACACTCTTTGCAAGTTGCCAAGTATTGATTTGAATGTAAGCTAGATCAAGGTATCAACAGCTCAATGATAAATTTGTTCCAAATTATTTCATTATAATCCTACAGGTGTGACAAATTGGCTTGGTGATTCTTGCGACAAATAGTTGCTGAGGATCATTTGACTAGCTGGAAGAAATCTTAGTCCATGGTTATATATGTATGTATCTCCATTTGTGCTGCATTTCTTCATGTATCTAGCTATCAATTAGTACACACAGAAAATGTATGCTGATGGTTATTGCAATTTGCAGCTTTCTATGTTGTTGCCAAAAACAAAAAAACAGTAGCTCACTTGCAATCCCGATGGCTGACAGAATTGACTCTTTATCCACTGACTATTCAAATTATGTTCTAAACATGATCCTGATAGTAAATTTTAATTATCTTGGTTATTGACCATCATCCTCCTTAAAAATGAAATGCCATGCCCTTATGTTCAACCCAACTCTTCAAAAAGTTCTTTGCACCATCCTTTTGAGCACAACCAACGAAGTAATTCTTTGGAGTCCTCTAGATTCATGAGAACTGTTTTTAATTGAATATGAAGTTACAGACAACCCATCTCATCCTTTTCTATTGATATCTGCTCTGCCAAAATTTATAAGCTATTAGCCTAAGAAGAGTAGTGTCTTGATTACTAGTTTGAGAGAGGATGGAATAACCATCTTGTACAAGTGTCTGGCATTACAAGCTTAAATGAACTATCTGTTACTAAAGCTCACACTTCCAGCAAGGCCCAGCACTTCCAGCAATCAGTTAATCTTCTTATTACAAGATTCATATTGGCCTAAAGCTGAAAGATAACACAAGCCCTATCACCTATATAGAGAATCACCTACTGTTATAATGTTTTCAGTACCTAAAATCAGGTTTCCAATGCTATAATGCAAATGCAACAGGCATATCTTTTCAGTGCAGGCCTCCAATGTTCTACCTCAGCCCATCCAATGCTCTGTTATCAAGGTAAGCAACAACGATTTCTCTCAAAGAGAAAGCAGGAAAGGACTTGGGAGAAAACAAAATATTTGGTGTTCCCCTTGTATATCTATGAAATGGCAACTAATTATAGCACTTCCATTCAATTACTTTTCATGAGTATAGGGATGAATCAGCCTTTTTTAAGAGTGTACTCAAAATAAAAGGACAACAAAAACAGGGGGGAAAAAAGGACATTCAATGAAACTGTAAATTTGAAAGTCTATTTTAACAGCAGATGGCTAACCACCATAAAACTTTAGCCATTGCAGCTCCTGTAGCATGTGTGGGTTCAAGAGAGTAAAGAGACTTGAAAAAACATGTAATTTGTCTTCGAGTGCTTACCAGCTGCTAGAGCTCATCATGTGTTGTATTTGTTTCACCTGCCAAATATAAATACAACCAACGAATTATTACTTGAAAAAATGATACTTTTTTTATATTTTATGGCATTAGCTAAAGCAACCAAAACCATGAGTATTATTGTTTTTGCTTTGAAAATGATCGTACTCTTATATTGGTGTCAATGCATAGCTAGAAAAAATAGTTATTCACCAATAGTAAACAAGGTTACATCGAGATTTATTTCATGGCACTAATATTCAAACTTCATGAAAACAGTCGTGAACTCACAGGGCAATAGTTCTCATTTGTAAAATCTATCTTATAGCATATAACAGGAGATTACTAGGAAAAAAACTACAATTAATGAAGAAGAACCAAACGTATCATTATGATGTGTTGTAACTATGGGCTCAGAAGATGGTATACGTTATGTGCATCTAATTTCATTATATTAGGTTAAAATGGCAAAAACCAATATTGTGCACCAAAGTTAAGAGATGAACAGGGAGAGAAGTGATCTTAGGCTCTCAGTATATAAAAAATCCAGAGCAAAAAAAATAAAAAATAAAAAAAGTGAACACCATTACATATGATAAAAAAACAATATATATATAACCTGAAGATACATCTTCAAAGAAAAATGAGATTTCCCTTTGAGCCGATAGGAGAGAGTCTGAACCATGAACACAGTTCTTTTCTGAATCCTGCCCGCACATTGCTCTGATACTGAAAAAACAAAAGAGTCCTGTTGTGAAGCTATGGAGGAGAAAGTCTAATGATAGTGACTTGAGAACCTAACCTTACAAAGCAATGAACAGGAGGGGTTTGAGAAACAGAAGCTTATACGTAAATAACCTGTTAGGATGAGTGATCTTAGCTTTGCATGCATCAGTTGGTCCAATCAAAGTGCGCCAATCAGCAATTGCATTTTCCTTCTCCAAGACCATGACCAAAACTGGACCACTATCAAAAGCTATGAGTCAACATATAACGAAGCAAAAGAATGAGAGCAGATTTCTCCTTCATTCAAACCATAACCAACAGCACGATGAATGTCAACTTGGTATGCAGAATCACAGCCCATTAATACAACGAAATATAACTATTCAAAGTGCAAGGTTCAAGGTTTCAATACATTGCCTAAATGCCTGAAATACACAAACAAAGGCCACAATCTTCTTTGTCTTGGGCATCTGAAATATTCTCAGGAAAATCCAATTCAGAACTTTGCAACTACAGCAATAGAGTTCAGGAAGCTCACCATAAATTGGTCAACTGACCAAATAACAATAATAAAAATGAAGTAAAGATACCTTGTCATGTATTTGATAAGACTTGGAAAGAAGCTTCTTGAAGAGTGTTCAGCGTAAAAGCTTGAAGCACTGTCTTGGTCAAGTTGAGCGGTAATTTCCCTCAAGATGCTAAACCCATAATCCACAATAACCTCTTTTATCCTTTCAGTGTAATTACCTAGCAATCCATCTGGCTTGATCATAGCTAACGTCTTTTCCTTTTCTTCACTCCCACTGCTTGAAAATAACCCACATTTCATGAAGCATTCAAGATAACAAAACTAGTAAGCTAAATAAAAACTATATTGTATGATTGCACCAACAAGGACAAGCAAGATTAAACCAATCCGGTCCTCACCAAGGCTCTAACTCTATTACAAAATTTTTAATCGTGAAAAAAAATATTCCAATATTTTTAAGTTTCACCCTGAAATGCAAACCTTGGCAAGATTAGGTTCATCGATTAAAATAAATATTTCACCAATTGAACAGCTCTAATTACAAAATTTAGTAACACAGAACAAAAAGGAAAGAAATGTTTCTCGTACATTTTTACGGTTAGGTTCATAAATAGTTGATACAAGCAAGAACCGTGTTAATCAACTAAAAAGAGGGGGAAACCCTGATTTTTAGTAATTGTTACCTGATAGGAAAAGAGGCAGAGAGCACAAGGAAGAGGACGGAGAAGAAAAGGCGAGGAATCATTTGAAATGATTTGCTATTACTACTTGACACTGCAAAATGAAAAAAATTATATAAATAATCACGAGCAATTAATACAATAAAAGCAATCTTGCTTATTTGTTATTCATTAACTGTGCATGGATTTTATTTTCTCGGGAAACAAACATACCTGGAATTAGGAAGGAGAAAGGCGGGAAAGAAGAAGAGATTTTTTAGGGGAAAGATTTTGGTCTCCTATCTTTTTGCGGACTGTCTAATTTAACACACCATTCTGTCACTTACGCCCCTCTGTTTTTCGTTTCAAAGGGAGCTATTAAAAATATTTATTTTTTTATTTTAAATTATTATTTTTTTAATATTTCAAACTTGATATTAAAAATAAAAAAATATTTTAATATATTTCTAAGAAAAAACACTTTAAAAAATAAATAAATCACTTAACTTTTTCATATAAAAGATTTTTTTAACAAAATAAATAATTTTATTTGAAATGAAATATAATTAATATTTATAATTAAATTATTATAAATATAATTATTCTAAATTTTGATTTTAATTTTTTTATAATAATACTTGTAATTTTTTACTACTTAACACAATCTTAATTTTTTTTCAATTTGTCTTTACCCTGTCCTTAATTTACTATGGATGCAAATGTAAATAGTTTGGAGAAAGGTTTTACAAATCTGACATGAATATTATGTAAAATGATGGGCTTGAGTTACAGATTTTCTTCTTTTTTTTTTTCTTCTAATGGACTAATAAAACAGATGTTTATACAAAGCAAGTTGCAGCAGCATAATAAACACACAACAGTCGCAGCATATTTATCCGCATTCGCAAAGCTCGATACAGCAGTTTATGCACTCAACGCAAGCAAGGGCAGCGCAGATCTGGGAGAGGACAATAGCGCATTGATTATTCATATATGAACAAGCTTGGATGAAGCACATGCAACAACAGCGATCCACCACCCTGCCACAGCAGTTGGAAGCAGCCTTGAGCAGCATCTCAGTTGCTTCAGATGACTTTGTCTCCTCGGTTCCTGGAGGAATATTCTCAGCGGTGGCGGTCAAGTTGCCGAAGCCAACGCATAGATTCCCCAACATGATTGTCTTCTGCAAGTCCATTTTCTTGAGAGGGTTGATTTTGTTGAATACCTGTTTTCATTAGATATAAGGGAATTAAACAGATGAGCTTACGGCCTTGCAAATAATCTTCCAAGTAAAATCTGAGGTTAAATTAATGGTTTTAAGAAGAAAAATCATATGCAAGCTTTCCATGTGAGGGCAGTTGAAAATCATCGACTCATGCAACGCCAAAGTCAGGGTGCTGCTTGATAAAAAAAGCTGGATGATAGATGTCACATCTGTAATTCAAATGGCGATGCTTTTCTGCTTGTCGTGTACACGGAACTTAGGAAAAAGAATATAGAGGAATTCTTCCAATAATTTAAGAAGCTTGAATATTTAGGAGTCAGGCAAGTGCATACATCCTGTATCAGAATTGTTTCTGGCGCTTTCTCATCTTGAAGAGTCTGATGCAGAACCATAAGGGTGTATTCAGATGGAAACCCAGTTTGTATGCTCATTTTTGCAACCTACAGCGAAGAAGAAGTTCGATCGAATTAGGTTTGCATGAAGAAACAATGATTACACACATCACCACAACCATGCAATCCATGCCAACCTACAATGAAGAAGATCAAACGAATTAGCTTCGCATAATTTATAGATGAATCAGAATCTAAGCAAATTCAATAGCAAACCTTTTGTTCCAGCTCTTTACTTCCTGACAACCATGCATTAGCAGTGAGTAAATCAATTTGTCTCCTTCCAACTACCTGCAGAGTTAGTAAAGAATAGTTAGAGAAGAATGCACCAGAAACAACTTTCTAATTGTGCAAATTTCTTAAGTGGTTTTCTCTAGTGAACTAATACGAGCGCTCTACAATGTGGGAATTGCTGAGTTGCGAGGGATGGATCCAATCTCATGCTTGAGAACTGAAAACAATTACTTTCTATGAACACCCAAACAGCTAAAGTGGATAACAAAAGAAATGAAGTAATCTGGTTTGAGCATTACAATAGCAATTGACAAGTGTAAGTGTACAGGAAAGCAAACAAGGCAATTGATTTTGTATCATAATTCAACACTGGGGTGAAGCCAGATCCCTTAAGGAACGCTGTTCATGGAGAAAACTTCATGCATAATGTAAAGATCATTGTGACACAAGAATGTAAGCGTTCCACCTCCAGGGCATCCCAATAGAAGACAGAACTTTAAGATTCTCCTGTTAAGTATTCAATACATCATCTTTATCCCGAAAGCCGGAGATTCAGAAAAAGGCATTATAAGAGAAACCACAAAGTGCAGTCCTTTAGGTAAAGACTGATTCACGATTATAACCATTCTTGGACAAATTGATTTCTATCTATGATAATCTATCTTGCAACTACTTTCTGATGTTAAGTTCATATTTATTAAATAATGTTGTGTCCTGAAGAAACATTACTCTATCAAATGGCAGATCCTTTGTCTTTTGTGCTTTCAAGTCTATTGTGAACTTTCTCATATCTGCCAAGGTGCCACTTATTTTGACAGGGTCTGGAAAGTTTCCACTATATCTGCCCGACACAATCAATGGGCTTCCACGTGAGAGGTCTGGGATACAAAACGGAAGCAACTGCTACAAGCTCGGAGAAGACAACATGTCAGAAACAGCCAGAAAAATTGAACAAGACAGAGAATCAAAAGCTTCTCTGTTAAAACATAATTATGCTAAGAGAGAGTATGAAATAATCAAGGCAGGATTGACATATAACAATATTCAATATCTTGAATTGAGCACCTCAAGCGAGTCCAGATGTTCCAAAGCATCAACAGTTATATCGGCTAGAATGATTGATGATGCAGTTGTGAATAATTTCTGCATTCGAAAATCAACCGAATCTGGCCAAATAAAACAGCAATAGAGAAATTGACTGTTTAAGAATCTTTTCCTGCTTGGCTTTATAGGGTATTGAGACACAAGGCCTATTGCACCATCAATTACCTTCCAAAAAGCAATTGGAATACAACTAACCTGCATCATAAGCAGTATCAAAGTGACCCCTCCCAATCTGTGCTAGCATTCGCAAGAAATGGTGGTTACAATATGTACCTGAAAAGGTTTTTCCATGCTATAAGGTTCTTTAACAAATTATATAAAAGGTAAGAAGTGGTGTGAGGATGTAGTATATAATTTAGTTTAACATTTTAATATTTGTTAACAACAATGAGAAGATATATGATAACGTCAAAGACAATGTTGGGATAAAAGCCTAATGTCCCCTCATTGACATAATCCGCAGGTAAGGATCATGAAAAATCCCCCCTATAAAGAAATTATTAGGGAGGCAGACCAGTTTTCTCTTCGGGGAGAATTACCCAACTCTAGTAATTGATAGAGCAAATCATTTAAGCTCGTCCGACACAAAGCTGGTAAGCTTGAGCGTCAGGTATGGTTGAGGTCCATTAAGCTCATTATATGTTGAAATCTCAAATATTCAGTTTGATAACAAGACAGATTGAAAAGTATTGTGAGCTGAATTGTGACTTTCAAAACACATTTCCTGTGCGCAAATGTGAGTTCAGTCATCAATTCAGACATGAAGTGTGCGTGTGTACAGGCAACACCCCAAATGACAGAGCAAAGTGATCAAGACAACAGGTTTCGAATAGATAAAGAAAAAGCTGAAACACCAAATATCTCACCTATACCAAATGTACTTATGCGAGGAGAAATTGATCCCCCGCTTGTGAGATAACCTTTTACAAAATTACAAATATCTCTTTCATCTTCAACAGCTCCATCAGTGATGAGGAATATGACAGGAATTGAATTGGTAGTTTCAGCCAACAGCTTTATAGCCTAAAACAAAGCACATTACAAAATAAAATCAATAAGATTCTTGTCACAAGTATCCTGTTAGAGATGTGAACGTGGAAAATGAAGCATCTAAAATATTTTCCAAGTAAATTAAAAAATAAAGAAGAAGAAGCAAATAGGATGGGGATGGAAGGACTCTAGGTAGTGATTTTCATGTTAAACAGCACCAGGTTACTTATAGAGATGGAGGCCCGCAGAGTATAAGCTATAGTTAGCTGCTTTATTTTCACATACTAGTTGAGAACTGGATTTAAAAGACATTAAAACAATATGCCAACCGCAATATCAAGATGTTTGAAAGGACACACAGTGAAACATTAGAAATACCTGTTTGAGAGGCATTAAAATGTTGGTGCCACCATCCGCAGTTAATTTATCATTAAGCCACCGGGTAGCTTCTAGTATTGCTTCTTCGGTTGCCTGCTCCATTACTGATGAAAATAGGCAGGTCTCCATATTGAAAGCTATAATGTTGAAAGAATCTTCTGGGTTGAGCTTCTGAAGAGATGACAATAGTCCATTCTTTGCACTCTCCAAAGGACCCCCTTTCATGCTTCTACTAATATCAATTATAAATATCACTTCCTTCCTGAAAGCCTGCCAGATTCACACAGAAGAAGAAATAACTGTTTTAGTAAATTTGAAGCCTTGGTTCAGACTTCTGACACAAGAATGTTTGGTCCATTTGAGTTCCCACAGCAGATCAGATCAAAAGCAAAATGAAACTACAACTGAGGAAGGCAAGTATTCCTCTAACAAGAACATTTTCTATTTCATTAGCACTGTTTTGTGCCTCGATCAGTTTAGTTTTAGTTTAATTTGCTCTCTTCATATTTGTGTTTGATGGCCACATTCTCCGCCACTTTAGTGCAGCCGCCATTCCAGTGGTGAGAAAAGTTCCCTCCATAACTTGAGCCCAAAAATTAGCAGCATGACTGATTCTTTATTTTTTAAGAATAGATTATCCACAATGACCACTTATGTTTTCCTGGAATGAAATACGTTAGAAACAAATAATCATGCAGCAGATCAATGGTAATGAACCTTCATGCTCTGGTTGTTTCCAGGAAAAAGATAGAAGCAAAACATCTGTCTGTCATCAATATCTCGTAATAATGGGGACTGCAAAAGCACACCACCAAATAAATCCTTTGAGTAGACCTGTGAACACAGCAGTCAACGACAATAAGTGCTCTTATGGCTCCCTGCATATTTCGTATATTCATAGTATGACCCATTAAATCGATGGCGGTACTATAGAGATAAATATATCTGGGGAGAAAAACAGCAAAGGGTGCGGTGCAAGCAAGGTCTTACATTGTAGGAAAAACTGAAGTCAGCACTTGACCAAGTCAGCACCTCAGCGTCATATAAGAAACCCATTTTACCAACTTCACGCCTTAGCTCCTGTCGAACCATAATCATCACCTCAATTCCTTTGTCGAGCTAACAAAAGCTGATTGAAACATTATGGCAAACAAGAATGGCATACCTTTAGAGCATGACTTGTACTCTTGCATAAAATTTCTTTGCCGACACCAGAGCTCACATTTAACAGTATCTTTTCCCTCTTAGAAATCTTCTTGCCAACGGGATTGACAAATGCTGGAAAACTAAATGGTACACTGAGACTGAATTGACCCTCATGATAAAGTAATTTTTGTGACCAAATCACTTTGATTGAGACTGTTGCCCCTCCTTCAACCTGAACAGCAAATTATTTTTCAGACAAATATCTGAGAAACGAGCAATCTGAAACAATTCGCAATCATAACCACAAAGAACATCAAATGCACCAAGGAATCACCTGTGGGATTTTAAAAGTATATACGCTGCCTCTCATTAAACGTCCATTCCCTCCTTTGCTTACTTTTTCTTTGTAATTTGCATCTTCTGCTTCGATCAACTGGCTATGACAAGATCTCCCAGGAACATCAACCTCGACACCTAGAAGTGAACCCTGTTAGCCACATCATGTTTTGCTTGAGAACTTAAAAAAGAAGTTAATTTAAACATTTAGGAAAAGCAAGTAAAAATAGAATTCCACATGTTCTAAAGACGCAAATTAAGCAAAAACATTTGCCGTTCAAGGAAACAATACTACAAACAAAAAAATAAAATGAGTTGAATTTCCCGTTGTGCAATCAGCAACGATTCCAGCAACAAGTCGTGTTTTCATGTAGAACCGGCGCGCGGGTATTTTCAAACTGTTCACTTATTTAGATACAAGGTAGATTGGTAAAATACAGGACATGTACGAGATATGTTAGGTGTTCTGTTATATCCAACTATACATATGTAAGAAGTGTATTTTTCTTGTTTTTTTTTTTAATTTTTTTTAATATTATTTTATATTCAAAAATTAAAAAAAAAATCAAAAATTTTCAAATATAATTACCGTAATGATGACAAACACCGCCTAAGATTATCAAACACATCAAAATTCAAAATCATCTATACTTTTCTATTAGACTTTTGTTATTATCAAATCACTTCTTCCTAACCTCAATCATTTATTGAAAACCCACCATAACCAAACCCTTGTTGGATTGGAACCCAAACAGATCCTTACGACCATCAAAATCTTAATAAAAGCAAATGAACTTGAGGCAAGTTGGCAACTAACACCATTCCAGATTTTGTTTCTTCTTAGTAATTTTATTAAAAAAAAAAAACAAAGAAAAAGGAAAAAGAAATCAAGTGATCATAAACAAAGGAGAAAAAGGAAAAAGAAATCAAGTGATCATAAACAAAGGAGCAACATATGCTGTACCTGCTCGCCCATGGGAACGGCAATGCGGACATCACACTTGCTATTCCCTTTAATACAATGCACGCGCCACGCGCCGCTAAAACAAATGTTTGCGTGATCAAAACAGCAATCAATCTCCATAGTCACCACTCCATGCATGTGCAACGGTATCAAGGCCGGTGGCTCACACCGCCCGTGAACGTACGGCTGGTAACTCGGTACGTCCGGATTTTCGACCAGCTCCGGCTCCGATACCACCCCATAAGCCATCACCGCTGTCGGAAAGTAACTCTCTGCCACATCTGACGACTTTGCTGACACCGACCGCGTCATCGCTGCCGTTGCCGCCGGAGTCATTTCCTTTCCGTAGTATATTCTCTTGGAAAGACTCAATCCATACTCCACACATGTTGCAAACTCTCTCGCCATGACGCCGCAAGATTTATTGGGCGAAGAATTTCGTCAGAGCTGTCAGTTATGTTATGTGGAGTTGAGGTTTCTTTTTGAAATGCAGTTGGTGAGTGAGAGGGAAGCTGGAAGGAGCTGGAGGACAAAGGTGTGGGGGAATCAATATTTTAACAGTGATAGACCAGTGATCGTTTGACGCGTGTGGTTTGGTGGTGTGATTCTTGTTGACTTTTACGAAGGTGGGCGAATGAGTAGACGACAAGTAGGGGACTTATGTTTTTGGGTTGGGATCTTGTGTTCTGGTAAGTATGTAAGGTTTTCTTTAGAAGCTAACAAGGACTCGCCAGGTGAAAACTTTCTTTATTTATACGAGAAATCTAGATGGTGATTATTTACAAAAATAAAGACAATAAAAAAATTAATTTTTCAGAGATTGGCTTTTGAAATTTAATTTTTTCAATAGTTTCAAAAGATACAAGACTTTGAATTTACTGAGCTGTGCATGTTTTGTGGACTATAATATAAATAACATTTTTTATAAATGAATTTGACTTTTTTTCATAGAAAATTAGATAAAAATCTCGGTTGAGAATTTCTGAGTTTTTTAAGATTCAATTGGGAATTTATTTGAGTAAATAGGGATTCATGAGAAAACTAATCTGGATTGTTTTCTAAGGAAAA
>Ga0325405_1005272_pt1 | contig 13143 bp, 9 predicted proteins | sample PopdelMetagenome_21_FD_205663 | JGI IMG/M metagenome (GOLD analysis project Ga0325405, IMG submission 205663) | Populus deltoides microbial communities from Bellville, Georgia, United States - Xylem-Control-R2 | ecosystem: Host-associated > Plants > Phyllosphere > Stem > Wood/Secondary xylem... | reverse complement strand
TCATTTTTTTTTCAGGGAACAATCTCAGAGAGAGCTCGTTAACATCCTCAATAACGTAAGTTCTCTGTTTTTTTCCCGAGAAAACAAGAGAAAATGCAAATTCTCAAGCTCCTTGTAGATCAGTTGCTTCAGTTCAACGGAGTTTTGGAATTCTTTGTACAATGTGGATCATTGCTATTCAGATTCGAGCTAGGGTTTTGAATTTTGAGAAATTTGATGTTTAATTGAATTCTAATTCTGATTTTGATTGTGAGTTTAATAGATTCGAGGAAAGAAGTGTTTGGTGATTGATCCAAAGCTTAGCGGATCACTGTCGTTGATCATCAAATCAACAATTCTTAAGGTAAAAAAATTAATCCAACCTGTAATGCTTTAGTGAGTTTTGTTAGCTCGATGGATTTTAATTGTGTAGCTTAATTGCTGATTTTAGAAATTCTGTTGTTGTTGATTGGTAATGGGGAACACACAGGAAAATGGGGCTGATTTGCGGCATCTTTCAGCGGAGCCAGTTGACATTGATTGTACTAAAGTGGTTTACCTTGTTCGTTCAGAGTTTAGTTTGATGAGATTCATATGTTCACATATTCATAATGATACGTCTAAAGGACTTCAGAGGGAGTACTACGTTTATTTTGTACCTAGGCGTGAGGTTGTTTGTGAGAAGGTATGGTTTCAGTGATAGTTCATATGTTGGCACCACTTGCATTATGAATTGTTATCTCATGTACGTTCCTGTTCAGGGTTGTAAAGAGTGTATTTGGTTACCCAGGTACTCGAGGAGGAGAAGGTTCATAACCTGGTGACCATTGGGGAGTACCCATTATACATGGTTCCATTGGACGAGGATGTACTATCATTTGAACTTGACTTAGCTAACAAAGTACGGTCATTGTTTTTTGTTCTCTCCAAAAAATTTTTTGGATATTCTTTTTGTTTATCCTTATCCTTATTATCTTTATTTTATCAAGCATGGCAGGAATGCCTAGTTGACGGCAATACAAGTTCACTTTGGCATATTGCAAAGGCCATTCACAAGCTCGAGGTTTAGATGGTTTGATGGATCCAAAAATTCATTTTTTAATTATAGCATTAAGAATGTTTGCAGATAACTTCCTATGATTCGATATTTATGGAAAGTTGTGCCTGCAGTCTTCTTTTGGAGTGATACCATATGTAAGGGCAAAAGGTAAAGCATCAGTACGTGTTGCTGACATTCTCAATCGCATGCAAGCTGAAGAACCAGTTAACACATCCGATGTAATTGTAGCTACTCTGAGCACGCTTCTAAGTTTTAACCAATGTGCAAGTTAGGCACTTCTTTTATCTATTTACAACTGATTTGTAGCTTGCGAAATTTTACTTGCTTGTTATTTCAGATGGTTATGCCAGGGATAAATACACTCATCCTTATAGACAGGGAGGTAAATTATCTCTCTTCTGTTGCTTCTTGGCTTAAATAATTGAATCTTACTTTTGCAAGATGATGACAAGTTACTCGTTTTTGTGTGCACTGGCATGAATAAATCTTCATCACTGTCCTCAGAACATGCACATTTGAATAACATGAGCTTTTGAAAATTTTCAGAAAGCTGAAAATTGAAAAACAATTGCACATCTCAAAAAGCGACGCTGGATATTAAGTGTAAAGATTGCTCATAATCCTAGATAATGAGATGGAAGTTTCTTTATGTCTACTGCTTTATTGCAAACTTTATAAAAGTTATATTCATGGACAATCTTAGTTTGTTTTGTGAGATGGTTTTCTCTTGGACTTTGCACATTATGATCTCAATGTTTCAATAAATATTCTAGCTATATAAAAATTTACGCATTCCTCGCTCGTAATCCTAGGTGATGAGATGGAAGTTTCTTTATGTTTATTGCTAACTTTGTAAAATTTGCATTTATGGGCAATCTTAGTTTTTGTTTTGAGATAGTTCTCTCTTGGACTTTGCATATTATGATCTCAATGTTTAAATAAATATTTTTGCTATATAAACGTTTACCATTCCTTGCTGCAGGTGGACATGGTTACTCCTATGTGCTCGCAGTTAACATATGAAGGACTTCTGGATGAGGTAATTTGACCCTCAAGTGAAACCAAGATACTCTAGCCATTTCACCTGCTTTATGGAAGATATATATGCTAATTTTGTTACCAAATTTGATTAGCCTTAGAAAAATGTGTTTCTGCATGTGTGTGTCTGTAATGTTACCATTTCTGCTCTTATAATTAAGTATAACCACAACTTGCAAAAGTATTTGACCTCTTCTAGCATGAGCATCTTAAAATTTTAGTTTCTATTATTTGGAAGCTGAAATTTTAAGGCACATGTATCCTCATATGTTTCTGAATGGACAAAATGATGATACTTATTTACTGTCAATAGGATATGCTATTAGCCATCTCTAATAGATTTAGTGCAGTTTTTGCATATCAACAATGGTGCCGTGGAGCTTGATCCATCTATCATGGGTGCTCAACAAGAAGGAAAAAAGATCAAGGTTCCACTTAATTCAAGGTATGCTATGTTATATAAGAGTATTTTCCCCTCTCTTATCTGTTCTATAACAAGAGGGTAAAAGAGATGAAACTTGATCTCTACATGCTGTCAAAGTTGGGTTTAGATGGATACGACTGCCAGACTGTTATCCTTCAATGAATCCTTACTCGTATAAATGCATGTTGCATAGCTGCAATTGGGTTAAGATTTATAATTTATGATTACTTTTACTGTCAGGACCTTCTCTCTTGCTCTAGACCCCTTCCTTTTCTTATGTATTGGTAATTAATTCACTGCACATTGCTGAAACTTTTTTAGTGACAAGCTGTTCAAGGAAATTCGAGATCTCAACTTTGAAGTTGTTGCCCAGGTTGCTTCATTTTTCTGGAAGTTTATTCTATTTTCCATATTAATTTTACTTTCTCTTTTGCAAACTGTTATCAGTTCTTTGTATGCCTTTCAATTTCTATTTCCTTAGTTGCTATCTGCAGTATAATTACAGGTCCTACGTCAAAAGGCAACATCTATGAAGCAGGACTACACAGAAATGACAACTACTGTACGTGAATTGTCATCACCTGAACTCTCATGTTTTTTCCTTTCATAATTAATGAACAATTATTGCTGACTCACAATCTACTAGTGTAGTTGACCTGGTATTTCTTTGTTCCTCTTTCTGTATATGAGAGAGCTTCCTAAGTCAAGATTTGCAGCTTTAGTTTATACCAGTAATTCAGACTCCTGTTGTATGCTAAAGCCTAATAGAGAATTAGAGAATCGTGTGCCATTGCTATTGATTCCCTATCACATTTTAAGGCTAATAGTGCACATTCACTCATGTGAAATTGCAGGGTTAATTTCTTGAATGCCTAGCTTTTGGATTACTTGAATGGTTATGTGCAATTTCTAATCAGGTGTCTCTTGATTCATACAGAATCAGACAGTTTCTGAGTTAAAGGATTTTGTTAAAAAGCTGAATTCATTGCCAGAGATGACTGTAAGTCATTCTCTCTCTCTTTTAACTTGTCATGCCCTCTGTCAATGTTGTTCCAATGATGCTAGATTTTGACTTGCTGTTTATGATGGCTTCAGAGGCATATAAATCTCGCTCAGCATCTATCAACATTCACACCAAAGCAGTCATTTCTTTCACGACTTGACATGGAGCAAACACTCATCGAGGCTCAGAGTTATGACATGTAAGTTGATTTGAAGACATACACCCTTGCTTTGAGAACTTTACGTGCTCTGTTTTTCCTCCATATTTTTTTATTGTGTGCATACAAATAGTATAATTGGTTTCCTGTAAATAGGGTGTGTTGGATTGGTTTGGATAGACTACACAGGGACAACCTTATCCCATAGGGGAAATAGGACAGAAATTGGGCATGGGGCAAGATAAAAACCAACTTTTGTCCAGTCTCACTTGTGCTACAAACAACAATATAAGAGAAGTTGCCCTGTCCAGTCCTATGCATCAAACACTTCCTTATTAATTGTTCATATGCTTTGATAGCAATTTCCTGCACATCAAATGTTTCCTTGATGTTGGAAATGCTTTCTCAAGTCAAAATGTAATTGATGAAGATTGTATTTGCAGATGCTTTGATTACATTGAAGAATCGATCCATAAGCAGGAGCCTCTTGTTAGTGTCTTGCGTCTTCTAATCTTATTTTCTATCACAAATTCAGGGCTTCCAAAAAGGAATTTTGACCATTTGAGGTAAGTATAGCATGATTCTCATTTTTGGACTTTATTCCCTTGGTTCTTGACTTCTACAACTGTTTTATCTAGTGTACGAAGTAATTATTCTAATTATGCACTTGTGCTGCATTATGGTTGCTGCACTTCTTGTTTAGGAGGGAGCTGCTCCATAGCTATGGATTTGAGCACATAGCAATGTTGAATAATTTAGAAAAGGCTGGATTGCTTAAAAAGCAGGTTTAGTATGATTTTCCTCGATGAGTCATTTTATTTTCTTCACATCATAATCTGATAGTTCAGGTAAATGGATTCTATCAAATTACCAAATTCAGTGTACATCATTCTAATCTTGCAGGAAAATAAAAGTAACTGGCTGACTATCAAACGTACTCTCCAACTTGTAGTTGAGGATACTGACACTGCCAAGTAATCAACCTCTTGATCATGGAATCTGTTTCTGATATAGAATTGTTTATAGAATGTTTAAGATGTTCATTTGTTTCTGCAATACCTATGAGCAGTGGCCGTAATCATTTGCTGCAAACCTGAGGATGCTCTGTGACACAGTGATCTGGACTGCATGTTGGGGCCTTTTTTTCTGTGCTTTAGCAGTTTTTTATGTTTCTGGAGTTGAAAATTACAGGGAGTGCTAAAACATGTTTTGGATTGTTTTCTTGAACCATGTCCTTAAATTCTTACAATCAGTTACGTCTACTTCATCACTCAAACGTTGGCATCATCTTAATTGGAAATCTTCCAAAGCTATTGCTGTTTCCTGAAAATTTTTCTTCTGAAAATGAAATGGAATGCCATGGAAAAAAAATGAATCACACTCTTCAGCATTTATAAATTGATGCTGTTTTGATTTATTTCGTAAGTTTACCTTTTCTAATAATCCTGTTATTTACTTTCCTAACTTGTAAAACTTTTTCTTATGCAACAGCCCCAATGACATTGCCTATGTCTTTTCTGGATATGCACCGCTTAGCATTCGCCTTGTTCAGCAAGCTGTTAGATCCGGATGGTGAGGTCAATTTTGAATTCTGTTTTGAGCTTTTGTATTTCAGCAGTGGATCATGAATGTTTACTGGTTATCTATATGCATGTTTATGATTAACTTGTGAACTGTCTAAAAAGATTAAAGGTATCTGTGCTTGTTCTGGTCTTAATTTCTTAAAGATAAAACCCTTAAACATTATAGGTTGAATTAAAGCAAGTTTAATGCCATTGAGTCCCACAAAAAATGTGAACTTTACCAGTGACCTTATCTTAGTCAAATGTGATGGCTTGACCTTTCAGGCGTCCAATGGAAGAAATTTTGAAGCTGTTGCCAGGACCTCATTCAGAAACAAAGAGAGTCAGTACACTTCTCTCTCTCTCTCTGCCTTTTAGTTTTTATGTTGCATCTAATTTTTTTTTGTTGTTTTACTGATAGAATGTTTTAGTCTTAAATGTATATGCATATCATAAAAAAATTTGATATCTTTGCCACAATATCTTTTATACTACTTGTGCAGGGTGGATTCTCAAGCAATCCTTCGTTCGACACACTGCATGGGGCTTCAGCAGCTGTAGACAGGTAGATGCAAACTCATTCTACTTTCTTGACTGCTGCTTAAGCTGTTGTTTCTAGTGAATTGATATTTTCAATGCTTTGATGGGTGTCATGTGATCATTGATGTCTGTGAGGTTATCCAGATTTTTCTAATTTAACCTAAATTTTCTGATTGGTAAAAAGCATTGCCTGTGATCAAGGATCATAAATTTTTTTATGAGCATCTCTTTGTATCACTTTTGCAAATACTTGGTATAAAAACAGTTTTTGTGACTGAATTATTAATAAACTAGTTGGATTAATTCTGTATTCCAAGTGTGTAGAGTAATTTTCAAGTTGTATCATGCAACGTTTTGATCTTCAGTCAATTGTAACACTAATTAACATATTTCAGAGTTGCTGATGGAAGACGCTCCTTGGTACTTGTTGTGTTCATTGGAGGGGTAACATTTGCAGAAATTTCTGCACTTCGATTTCTTAGTGCTCAGGTTTGTGAGATACTTCTGCGTATATGAATCTTTAGTAGGCAATTCTAATATGCGAATCTGTATCAGGCAGTCAATTATCATAGTTGTGGGTGAGACCTCGGTTTTTCTCCCACATTAATGGAAGCATTTAGACTAATATTTCAAAATGAATGAAGGATAGCTCATCCCTTTGGATGATTTTACTCGATTTTTTTTCAGTTTGGTTTTTCTCTTTGATACTTGAAAGATTCTATAATATAACTTGAAAAAAAAAATCTATGTGCATTGTTGACTCTAATAAGATCATTAATTTAAATGGTTATACTGCGGTTAATTCTCTCTTTTTTTGTTAGTTTATTTCCCTCTTGTTTTTTTTTTTTTTTTTTCATATCATAATCTTCTACTCTTCAGGAAACGATGGCATATGATTTGATTATTGGGACAACAAAAATCGTCAGTGGCAATACCTTGATTGAGACCTACATGGACAAGCTGGGTTAACTTTTTTTGCCTGCAAAAATGAGGCTTTTCAAAGCAAAAGCGAGACTTGAGAAAATGCCGAAGTGATACTATTCTGTGCTGAGTTACATTGGTCTCTTACGTGCCTTATCCCGATGGAATTACTGGTGCATGCATGGTGAGTTGATGTTTGGTTGGAATTCTTTGTAATTTTTTTATTCGGGGTTGAATGGAAGAATTTTTTTATTTATTTTTTCCGGTAAAAAATGTGACCGTCAATCTACGCTCTCATGTCTTTAGTCATCAGATGAAAATGGCAAACGATTTTGAGTTATTTGATGATTTCTTAGCTTGGTAGCATCTAAAAAAGACCAGTGGACACCTGAAAATGATTTTAAAATATAGCCTTCACAGCTCAACTTCTAACCTCAGTAACATAGTATTACAGACCTTTTGGTGAGGGAATGTGGTTGCTCAAAGCACTTCTAAAAGTTCAATGAAGGATGGTTTCCCTAAAAAATAGTTTACATCACCTTAACAAGAGTGTTTTTGTGATTGAATCTATTTTTTGAAGTGTTTTTAAAATTATCAAAAATTATCAAATTAATTTTTTTAAAATGTTTTTTCATATTTTTAATGAATTGATGTAAAAAAACTCAAAAAATATTATTTAAATATATCTTTAATTAAGAAATACTTTTTTAAAAAATATCATATCATAGTATTTCCAAAACACACGTTTCCACGATAATTAAAGGCTGATGAACCCCATATTGAGATCACATCATGAGATCTTCTCTAATATGATCGGAGACCTTGGAGCATGTTTGTCATCAAATTATAGTTTATATTTTTTAAAATTTATTTTTTATATTATGATATCAAAATATTTAAAAACACAAAAAAAAAAATCATTTTTCTTTAAAACACCCAAAAAGTCCTTCCAGAGCTGGAACAATATTAAATTCAGAACCACTGACCTTCCCTGCGTGTTTGGTGAAGCACGCCATTAGCTTATACCTTTATCTTAATTGGTGGGTACGCGCTAGTCTTGTATGCCTAAGCCGCCAATATGCACACTTCCATGTTTACCCTTTTGTACAAAAACACCTATTCAAAATCGAAGGACCATTCAAACAGGCATGATTTTGGTTTTGCGATTTTCTGAAATGTTTCTGCATGATTCAGAGTCAGCTTTGAGTAACAATCGCATCAACTCCCTGAAGGAGCTCTAATATGCTTCCAGCTTTTCTCTTTGCCCTGTCAGTACCGCTTTCCGATAGTTCTTTCAGTGCCTTTTCAGCACCGAACTGCCTAGCTAACTTCAACTGCTGTGAATCGACAGTGCAAAGTGAACACAAGATGGCTGCAGCATTCTCTCGGTTGCGTGGATATCCAGTGCTGATGACCTCCATCAGAACAGGAATTGGGTCAGCCTGACCAATTGCCACCTTCCCTTCTTGATGACTTGCAAGAATGGCAAGAATTGCCAACGCTTCATCCACCATTCCTCCCCCGGCATCCTTCAGCAACCTCATCAGGGGTGGGACAATACCAGCCTTCACAGCCCTTGCCTTGTTCCCTTGATAGATTGAAAGATTAAAGATAGCAGTGGCAGCATCCTTCTTTCCTCTTGGAGTCCCATCACAAAGCAACTTTATAAGAGCTGGGATAGCCCCAGCTGCTCCTATTGCCACCTTATTCTCATCTACAACAGATAAACTGAAAAGGGTTGCAGCAGCATTTTCTCTTGCCTCCATGCTTCCATTTTTCAAAACATCTACTATATCAGGAATGGCCCCTGCATTAACAATGGTTCCCTTGTTAATATCATTTATGGAAAGGTTGAGAAGCGCTGTAACAGCATGCTCTTGGGTCCGAGGATCTGTTGAGGATAATAGCTCCACGAGGAGTGGAATAGCTCCTGCTTCAGCAATACAGACTCTGTTATCTACATTCCTCTTAGCTAATAAACGAAGCTCTCCAGCAGCTGATCTTTGTTGTTCCAGATTACCATTTGCCAATTTGTCTAATAAGGTAGCTATCGCAGCTCGGTCACAATATGAAATGCTACTTCTTACATTTTTGCTTCTACAAGCCCCTGGCTGTTTAGGAAGCTCTACACCATTGTTCTCACACCACAAAGCAATCAAACTCTTCAAAACATAGTTAGGTGTAAGTGCAGTATGCAAGAGCGTCTGCTGTGTTTTTGGACAGGTCTTGTGACCTGCATCTAGCCATTTTTGGATGCAAGATCTTTCATAAGTCTGGAGAAGGAGAGGAAACAATTAATGAATAATGGCTACCTACGAAGATGCAAAGTTATAAACTATGAGACAACTTTTAGTTTACCTGTCCGGTAGAGATAATAACAGGATCTTTCATTAGTTCAAGAGATATTGGGCACCGGAAATCATCTGGAATAACTGGAGATCTGTGTTTCATCATGACCTTTTCAGCCTCAGAACAATCAGCTTCAGGGTTTGCCATCTGAACGTGGTCTTTTAACTTCTTAAAGAGGGATGCCATCTTCTTGAACCAATCTCCTGGATCTCCACCACTTGCAATAACCAGTTCATGGAACGCAAGGGATTCTTTCTTTAGATCATCAATAGTCCGGAGATGCAGCCTTTCTGAAAGTCTTTTTAGTATTGCAGGGTCAGGCTCCTTCTCTCTCTGTGCTATGGCTAAATCAACTTCCAGTTGATGATCTGGGAGTTCTGGACTTCCCTTTGCTCTTCTGAATTGAGCGTGCACAAGTTCAATCTAGGAAAAAGTGATAGATATCACATCAGTTGTCAGCACTAAAATTAATCAATCCATTTATTAATCAGAGTCATTATTTTGTGCCAAAACCATACTTGATCAGAATATCTTACGGTGTGCAGAACTAAAATGGTGAAGTGGGTTCTTGTAAATGTGCTAAAAATAAATCAATTCGGTCATAAGAGTACCTGTTCTTGAACCTCCTCTGATAAATTGAGTTTGTCATAAGGAATCTCACTCAATGCTGCTTCAATTTTTTCAGTGATCTGGTTGAACTTATCTGCTATGTGGTCTCTTTGCAAGGTCTGTGCATTCCAAGCATGGCTTGATTCAGATTTGGAGACTTAAATCTAAACAGTTATGTTTGCAAATGAACAAAAAAAAAAAAAACCTGCTAACTTTAATACCAACACCTCAATATACAGACTTACTAATCTCAAATCATTCGACCTAAAAAGCTGAATCAATGTTTTCTAAAACTATCAAGGGAAGAAACTAAAGGTATTTGTTGCAGAATGCTAGAAGTATAGATGGCAAGATGATGGCTATAAACAGAGTTCCAAGATATCATGCAATCCCGCCATGAATTGAAGAAGCTGATAAAAATATCCTAATCTAAGGACAGAAAACACAAAATAATATACGAACTTCAGTCAAAAGATTCACCGACAGACATTTCAGTAATTACATGACTCAACCTTTATTAAGACAACTTTGTAATTTCAGGTCTGTCCCTTCAATTCACGGAAAAATTAAAGATTGTTTTTTAATTTTTTCAGGTATAAACGGTAATCTATTTAGTTTCTGATAAAACTAATAATCCAGAAGTTCAGAATCAAAGTCCTTAGCTTTCGTTCTATTCTAAATCAATAATATATCCATTCTTCAAATACAGGGAGAGAAAAAAAACCCACAACTTCCATTTTCTCAGGAACCAGACAGAATTGAGACAAGTAAACGAAATCCACCTCGTAAAAATACCCAATAGACGATAGCATAACTCAACCAATCCAACCAGAGAAGAAACACAAATAAATTCCGACTCGTTGGTAACAAAGAAGCACAAAACACAAAGCTTGAAGCTTGAAGCTTTCATTTTTCTTTACTTCCTTGCAACCAAACAGAGAGGACAAAAATCAGTACCTGATACACCTTGCTTCCTTCAACAACCAATTTGAGAAGCTCCTTAGCAGAATCTAAAGCGGTTCTCAATAATTCAAAACCCTTAGTCTCTTCTTCACTTAGCTCTTCATTGTTGTCCTTCAATTCCTCAAACAAAGGGCTCAACAGCTTGATTCTACGTACCAAATTGCCATGCATCTTCTTGCAAACATTTCTACATTCCGGTGACATAGAAATCTCTTTCACTGAGTCAACGAGTCCACTCAACAACTCAGAATTCGGATCCTCCGTTAATACCATGTTTATTAAAAACCCAAAAACGATTGAATTATGCAAATATACCCTCAAAGTGAGGATTTTGAGAGAAATAAGAGAGACCCAGATGAGAAAATTAGGTGAATTGAGCTGGGTTTTAATGAGTTGATGAGAAGGGCAGGTGAATGGACAACGGTTTAAACTTAAAAAAGAACCTTTATCATCAAAGAGGAGCGTTAAACACCGAGGAAGTGGAGAGGTTTTTGTGTGAAAGCAAGAGACACTTGATTTTTGGACAAGAAAGATACAGATGCAGAGTTTGGAGCTTAAAGCAAATTTTTTTTGCTTCGATTAAGAAAAGTGGGATCCAAGTTTTGGTCCTCTGAAAAAATAATTAAGCAAAGAAAAAACAGAAGTGGGGTACTAGCAGTCGAGGTTTAATTCTTCGGTTGAGACTTGGAAAAGGTTTGATGAAAATAAGAATAACGAGTCCATAAAAAGAAAAGGAAAAAAAACAGAGGGAGGATATTGAGATCATTACCGACCAAATTTATGGTTGTCTTTGTGACGAAATTGTCCTTGAGGATGTAACGAATGAGATTACACTGTTATTTTGTTTTCATGTTATATTTATGTGGAATGGCCTGTTACCGGTCAAAATTATTTGCCTCCCTTTTTATCATATTTTTTTAGATACAATCCGTTTTAAAATCTAGATTCTTGATTCCGGATCACCAGTTATTAAAATTAATTTATTTTTAAAAAATTAAAACGATATTATTTTAATAAAATAAATGGAAATAAATTAAAAACAAAATAAAAATAATTGATTTAACCAAAAACTTGAATTAATTTAGTTGATTTAGATATAAATTATGATCAAAACTGGACTCTCAATTTATTTTTGACTTTTTTAAAAAATTATTAAAATAAAAATTGTTATAACATTTTATTTTTAACTACTATATTGGTCTTATGTTAACTTTAACTCGAGTTTTACAATTATAATAGCATTGGTAATTATAGTTTTTTTATGCAAAAGTTAGCAAGCCGAAATTAACATATTGATAAATATATGGATAGAAATAACAACTTAACAATAATGTTTTAGATTTACTAACTTGTTATTCCAATAAATAATCATTATTTAGCATATTTTCTTTTGATTTTTCAATGTCAAATTACAATAACCTGAAACATGTAGGAAATCACTATACATATGTTTAAATTCTTTGTGTATTATAATAATGGATTGATAATTTCTTCATTAACAAAAGAAAAAGAAAAAGAAAAAGAAAAATTAGCATTGGGGTGTAAATTAATCTTTTCATGGGATCTATTTTATCATTTTATATTTGTTAAGGGATGACTTGGATTTTTATCATATTTGTTGCATGGTAAAATTACATGAATACCCTTTAAGAGTAAAAAAAAAAATACTTGCACGTGACCTGGGGGCATTGTTTTATCTTTCACTTTTTTAAACATAATGTAACGACTCAGTTGTCTTTAAAATTAAAATTCTCAAGGCTTGCTTCAAGGGGTTTTGCATCATTCCATGAAGGTTTTTCGATGGTAATTATTTGGTGCCAGGGGTAACGTGGTAACTTGATAAATAAATAATAAAAAAAACTGACTTTGAAGGTTAAAAAAACTGTTGTTCATTGTGTCATTGCAATCCCCGCGGTGTCCTTTACCTCGGGCGACGACGCGTGTATGTTGTTCTTTGGCAGGTTGTCACAAGCAACATTTTTCTTTCTGGCAGGAAACCAGTTGAGCGGCCCAACAGCCTGTCAATTGGCGCATCATCATCGCTGCTGTTTTCTCTTCCTGCGCACAAATTGTCAATGGACAGTCAGTTCTCACCCCTAACCTTCCCCATGGGCTCGGCTTCGCCTGGCTTGACTTTTGAGCCTCAAACCCAGAAATTCAAGGAGAAAACAGCAATTTCTGGCCTCGACAATGCATAAATTATACATATCAAACGCAGCCATAAACGTGGACTCCTGAGCCTTTCCGAAACAACGGTCTGGGGCCAGAGTTAATTTTCAAAGCAGGCAATTTCAATAAATCGGCCACATTGAGAATTTAAGATAGGTTTTAAGAAAATGATACACACAATAACCATGAATTTAGAAAAGTCATTTCTAGGGTTTGAAAAAGGAATGCTATAGATGATAGCGTAGTGTTTGAAAATCCATTCTCGCAACTAAAATTCAAATCCAAATTATTACTAAAAATAGCTACTTAATGCTGAATTGTTGATTATGTTAGGCAACATGATAGCACGTAAATGGTTAGAAATTGATA
>Ga0325405_1005267_pt1 | contig 13146 bp, 5 predicted proteins | sample PopdelMetagenome_21_FD_205663 | JGI IMG/M metagenome (GOLD analysis project Ga0325405, IMG submission 205663) | Populus deltoides microbial communities from Bellville, Georgia, United States - Xylem-Control-R2 | ecosystem: Host-associated > Plants > Phyllosphere > Stem > Wood/Secondary xylem... | reverse complement strand
AGTGCCGGTTTTTTTTTTCTTTTGCTAAGAGATTAAAACCAAAGGAACTGTAATTGATAATTAAAAAAGAATGAAGCCCTTAAAGGAATAGAAAATTTTCAGTTGTGGAATTCAAGGGGAGAAGAGGGGGGAAAAAAAAAAGAGGAGGAGAAAAGCTGGAAGACGCCATGTATGACTTTGAATGGAAACCCTTGTCGAGACTTTTTTTCAAAGGTACCAAAGGAGATCGTCTTTAGAGGTTAGCCATCCATCCAATTGCATAGCTCTCCTTACGCGCTGGCACATGTTTCCTATACGCCAAACATTTTGTGATCCCATTGTTCACTTTAGTCCCTAACGGTACAATGACTATTCAATTGAGTCTTGAATTTTATTCCACTTGAGCTCAAGGGTCTTTTTTTTATTTTAATTTAGGCCTGAATTTCATCATAATAACTCTTTTTTTAATATTACTATATTATTATTAAATATATTGAGTTGGGCCCAATCCAACCATCTGAGTCAGACCTAGTTGAGTTAGGTTGGCTCAACAGATCTAGCCCCCCTCTTTTTTTTAAATGGGCTGGACCCGTCCCACCCATCAAGGTTGGGCCGAAACAGGTCCGGCCCATGACCCACATGGTTGTTGCCCCGACCTAACAATCATGTTAATTAATTTTCCTTTTGCATGTAGAATGAGTTCTTGTTCTGCATGCAAATGACTATAATTTTTGCAGCCAAAAGGAAAGAATAAGATTACCTAGTGTAGAGGGTGACTAGTTGGCGGAGCTGGGAAGACCAACATGTGGCTGGTGGCTGCAACGATGGCGGAGGAAATGGGAGAAAGCTGGCAGGGGGAGAAGAAGATGGAAACAAGGGGGCTGGTTCCCCCCCTAAAAAAAAACTTTGGCTTCAAATTTCTTCTTCCCCATGACATGGAATTCATCTCTATTTATAGGGGGTGAAGCTGCTGAAGCTGTTGCAGTGTCAATCGACCAAAAAGAACCATACCAAGGTATGGTCAAGTGTCAGACCATCATATTGGTGTATGGTTTGGTTAATAGATGAAGCATTAAATGCTTTGAAAAGGTGGCCACCTGAGCAGCTTTTAGGTGAAAAAATGATGAAGAAGAATAGTATCAAATGACACATCATCTGGTCTGTCTTTTTTTTACTATGTGGTCAAAACGTGCCGTTTCATTTCAATGAAACATCGTTATTTTGGCTTTTAGGGTTTTAATTCAGGGATTAAACCAAAGTTCATTTTGTTCATCCGACTTTTAATTTCTTTCAGTTACACTCCTAATTTACCCTAAACTTTCAATATTATATATTTTGCCCCTACTGAACTTCATTGTCAGCCCCAGATTTCAGCCAATTAAGTCCCTAGATTTTGATGCCTTTTTCAAGATGGTCTTTAGTTGTGAATTTCTTCAATTTAGCCCTTAATTTACTTCAAACTTTTTGATTTTCTTGCACTTTTACCCATGATTTGAACCTCTTGACTTTGTAAAAATTAAATTTAGTTCTCTAAAATTTTAATCTTTTCAATTAAGCTCAAATTGAGTTTCCAAACTAATTTTTTTCACTAATTAAGTCCCTCATAAAATTATATATTTTTTATTTTGAAAGAAAAAATGATAAAATTATGGGGGAATAACCCAAAAATAAGTTATGACATTGTGATTTCATGTTTCCTTGAAATATTTAATATTGCTTATCATATAATATATTTTTTCAATTTTTTTATAAGCACATGTTACTTTTCATCTAAGAGCAATATTATATTTTAAAGATTGATTCTCTCATATACTTACATGAATGAGTTATCCATATATTTTTTAAAATAGTTAACACTTATGTAATCGTGAATAGGATAACCAATTATGAAAATCTATTCTTAAAATATAGAATCATTCACATCTCCTTAGTCTATTTTACAAGAAAAATATACAAAAATAAGAGGGTTGAGTCACTTAATTAATAAGAATCACCAACGTGTCTCATATGGAATTACAACTTCTGAAATTCAAAGTTTGTAAATTCCTTGTAATTTACCCTTTACCCATTTAAAGCTACTTGCTCATAACAAATGAGGGATCAAAAGTCCAACTGAAAGCAATAAATGAGCTATGGAGCTGGCTTGAAATGGTTCAAATCATAGAGCCAAACAACCATGGAGACCATGTCTGCCATGATTTGTTAACCTTTCTATACACTTGTATTAACACCAATGGTAGTTTCCGTACTTCACTGTTGAGATATTACCATCAGTTTTATGATATTGCAGCATAAAATGGTCTTCCAAATGGGCCTGAAGTTAAAGATTCATGCGTTCATGACATGCTTCATGAAAACCTCTCATATCCAGATGATCTTGATTGTTGACCAGTCTGTTTTTTATTATTTATCATTTCTTTATATAAAGAAAAAAGAAAGAAAGGAAGTTTGTAAGTCTAGCTCTTCAAAAATGTAATAAATTTACAAGAAAAATTAATGACTTTACCAACTATCCCATCACCATGTGATGAAAACAATGCCTAGACACTATCGGTTACGAGTTTGTTTAGAAATACGATGTAAATCTAGTTTTGATATTAAAAAACAATGTCGCAGATTGCATATGTTGTTTCAAAAATGTATAGTAAAGGTGAAAGGAAAAATATAAATAGTTGTTGGATTAAAAGGAGTGAAATGAAAAATTGTTATTGATGTTATTTGTTTGACCCATTATTGAATACAAGTGTAGTAATTAGGGTTTGATTTTTTATTTTCAAGCATGTAATTGAAGAACAGATGGATTAATTAAAGAAAGAGAGAGAATTACAATGGAAGAGGGTGATGGAGAAAGAGAAATGAATTGGTTAGAAGAGCAAACTAATTAAATTCTCTTTTATCATTTAATTCTACATCAACAATTTCTTTATTTGCATGTGATTATTTGACTTTTAAACAAATCACTATTTATTTATAACAATAATAATAGATATGATAAAGTCTTTTAATAAAATATAGTATTCCTAACCCCAACTACAACATCTCCTCTCCTCTACTATCACAATGTTAATTCCCCGCACTCACAATCTCATGCTAGTCTTCTTCTTCCTCTTCTTCGTCTTCTTTTCTAGTATTTCAGCTTCTATTTGCTTTATTTTTTGTGTCTCTCTCGGTGCCTATTATTTTCATCCGCTATCAGCCTTGGTTATCATCCTTTTCAAAATATTTAATCTTTGTTCTAGGTGGGTTTTTTTTATGATTGTTGTTTTGGTTAATTCATTAGGTTGTGTTTTGATTTTTGAAGTTCTTTGATTGAACATCCAATTTGGAGTTTGATTTATGTTGTTTTTGTGGCGATTTCCTTCTACAGATTAGCTGTTTACTAAACTGCTAATTTTGTTTTTTTTTCTATGATTTTTTTACCTTTTTTTTGTATTGATTTTTCTAGACTTACCATTTGTTTTTGCATTTTAAAAATTCTTTTGAAATTTTTGTTTTATTTTTTTATTTCAAATTAATATCTTTTGGTATTTTCAGATTATTTTGATGTGCTAATATAAAAAATAATTTTTTAAAAATAAAAAATATTATTTTAAAATATTTTCGAGTAAAAAATATTTTTAAAAATAATCGCTACCATATTATCAAACACTCTCAGAATACAACGCTAGGTGATTAATTAGATTTTATATCGTTTTCCATTCTTTATTATTTATTTCTTCTATTTATTTGTCCTCTACCCTAGCTTTTGTTTGAGTTTTTACGTAAGGATTTCAATCGCTTCTTAGATTTTGTTTTCTCATTTGCTTGATCTTGAAATCACTCATGGTCATCATATCATCATATGATAGGCAGAGATGTACATATGGTTTGTTATTTTAACATTTTTACATGAATCATTATTATAAAAAAATTGCTCGAGGAGGTTATCCTTTCTCTAACCCTTGACGATCTCAGATTGCAAGATGCTGATGTGGAAAATGCTTACACAATATTCATCGAAACTCTAAAATACTTATGAATAATATGAAATAAATCTTAGTGTGTGTGTGTGTATGTTGGAGTCTAATGTTTTTAGATTTTTTTACGGTGAGTAATATCTCCTTTTCATCCACAATTTAAGTGTGTGTCAAGGTCCTTATGACCCTGCACTAGTTAGAGCATGGGAATATTAAAATGAGATGCATAGTTCTAAAAATGATCCATCCTAAAGAGTTTCTATAGAAATATATCTAGTATTGAGCCATTATAGGCATAATTGATTATTGGGTTTCCTGAAATTCTTAAACACAATGCAAATATTAATTTAATTTTTTTTCAGGAATCCCAAATATCTTGTTAGACAATTTAGAATTGTTTAGAGTTTGAACAAAGATTAATTGAAGATCAAATCTTCTTTTTAATGTTTGAACAACTTCTTCAAGGTTGGACTGTCATAAATCACGAGTCATCCAAGTATATGGCCTTTAATAGTAATTCATATGAAGCACCAATAAAAAAATCCCTTAAAATCCTTTTAGAAAAAAGCGATTGACATGCTTCGAGTGCTAGCTCTTTTTTCCACCTCTACTATACCTATATGTATAGGTGGAGTGTGTACATTATGTTATATACAGAGAATATGAGGCATAAAAGTCTATTTATAGGGAAAAATTAATAACTCTATAAATGATAAAATATCACTTTGCCCTCGAATAATATCACATATTATTTTAGTATAGTTTAGAAATTTATTCAATCACGTTCATACTTGATTTTTCTATTCCTCAATTCCTAAAATTTATTTATAATAAATTCACACTTTATTAATTATCTCAGTTTAATTTATAACAAATGATTCTTAATGTCTATGATCTATTATATTTCTAGTATCTTAGCCTACATATAAATTATAATCTTAATGAAAATAAGATTAAATAAATTTAATAATTTAATTTATTATCAATTCAATAATTGATTAATCTATATTTAAAGATTAAATGCATCATCAAACAACTTATCATGATCCCCTAAATATTAAAAAGTCATACCATGTTTGACTTAAACTTTCAGTGATTAATTCTTCAGTGTAATTATTATTTCTTTATCAATAATATTATAATTTAGACATTATAACATATAATATATGTGTTTTGTCAAATCATGTTTGTTCTCAACATCATAATAATTAATTATTTGAATAAAATTTTAAACTCTTTTCAAATCTCATTCCACCTTAAAAAGGATTTTATAATTACTACTATTTGAGAACATTTGAAATATTTTTTTAATTCACCTAAGGTGATGAATTCTCTCTTGATCACTCAAATATCTTTATATAGTTCATGTTATACTCAATATTTGCATGTTTGTTACCCTTGATTAAGACAATGTATAGTCAATATTAAAACAAACATTCCCTATATAAAATAACTTAGTGATTTCAAGTATAAGATTAACTTACATAACTTTTATATGAACATTTTTATAGACACAAATGTTTTTTCCTTAAGAAATTCTCATGCGGGTGAGTTTGGTGTACCTCTTATATGACAGACACCTATATATTAGTTGCAGGTATCTTTCATACCTCAACTTATAAGAATAAGTATTTTCTTTTATAAAGAAAATAACATAATATGTATCAATCTAAATGTCTAGGGACATTTGAGAACAATCATATCTATTTGAATCTTAGAACAACTACCTTTTATTGAGTTGAATTAATTTTCCAATACAACTAAATAACCATTTAACTAAATAACAAAATAAACAATTTTGATATAACACATACATTAATGATAAATCAAATGACATAGTCAATTTGATTGATCAATTCAATTCAACAATTTATTTCTAATATTACTTATCGACATAACAAATCAACATATCAATTAATTCAACCCAATAATTCTTATAGACATAATAAATCAACTCAACCAACTAATTCAATTCAACAATTTATTTTGATATTTTTCATCAACATAATAATTATTATAACAAATCAACGAACTTAATTGATGTAACATAATGATTAAATTTAACATTAGCAACATAATTAATTAATGAAGTCAATTGATTTAGGCTAAAAATCAATATTGATAACAACCATTAATATAATAGGTCAACGAAATTTATTTCATTCATTCATACAATAATTTCCACCACCAAAAGCATTAATTCATATCAAACACACTCATAACACCTCTCACATAACAAATCAATTTCCTCAAACTCTCTATTTTTCACTATTATAGTCAGCATTAATCTCTTCTAATAACCCCATATATTTTCTTCAATTATTTACTATAAGACATTATTTATAACACAATTTACCCCAATTGCAATAATTTATTACAATATAAAATTTTCCCCAAATTTCTATTCAAGAACCACAACTAGAAAAATTCAATGTCATGTATAAAACTAGAATTTATTCCATAAAACTCAAATAATTGGGTTAAAATTTTTTTACCAGGCGTGGAAATGAGCTTCAAATGTTAGCTTATCAATTCTCTCTCCAAAACCTCTAAATCCTCCTCTCAATTCTTGTCTTAATGCTGTTAGCAACTTTCCCCTTTGATTTACGATGAAACCCAACCAATTTCTAGAGAGATAAATGAAGAAATTTTTGAAATCCCCCCTCTTTCAAGTAGTAGCCAACCACCATTTGAGAGAAATGATGAAATTTTCTTTTCTTTTTATATTCCTAGTTTGCCCCTTTCTTATGTTCTTAACATCCTTTTATTTTTTATTATTTTAAATCAAATCATGGAAAAATTTTAATCAAGGTTTTATATTCTCCCATTTTTAAAGAGAATTTTGTCCTTGAAATTTAAATCTTTTACCTGAATTTACAAACAATTCAGGATATTTTGTTTTCGTTTTTGTCTCCCTTTCTCAAGCCTATTCCTTGATTTGTGAGCTCTTCTACAGTACTTTTACCATAAGGACCTTTTTGTTTCTGAGGACCTTTTGACTTTGGTCTAATATCCTTATTGGCTTTAACTTTAACATCAAATCTTCCTCGATTTTTAATGGAACTTGAAACACATCATGAATCTTGGCTAAGTGGGAGGGCAAAATCAATTTGTATGTTACAAGCCTAATTCTCTTCTCGATTTCATATGGTTTGATATATCTCAACACCATTTTCCTTTTCATCCTGAATCATAACATGTGTTTCCATAGAGAAACCTTTAAATACACTTTGTCCCCCACTTTGAATTCAAGAGGCCTTCTCTTTTGATCTGCATAAATATTTTTTCTATTTTGTGCTACTTTTATTATATCCTTTATGATTCTCATTTTTTCTGAGGTGAGTTACACCAATTCAGGCCCAATCAATTTTCTATCTCCAACATCCTCCCGGCACACGGGGGTTTGGCATTTTCATCCATATAAGTCTTCATAGGGAGTCATCCTGATTGTAGATTGATAATTGTTATTATAATTAAATTCGACCAATGGCAAGTGATCCTCCTAATTACCTTCAAACTAAAATATACATGCCTTTAATAGGTCTTCTAGGTTTTGGATTGTTCTTTTAGATTGTTTGTTAGTTTGGGGGTGAAAAGTAGTGTTCAGATTTAGGTTTGTTTCTAGAGCATGCTGGATACTTGGCCACAAACAAGAAGTAAATCTGGGGTTTCAATCCGAGACAATCAACTTTAGCACTCCATACAATCTCACTACTTTATTTACATACAACTTAGCTAACTTATTAACTGAGCCCGTCATCTTCATATGTAAAAAGAGAGCATATTTAGTAAATTAGTCTATAATAACCCATATGACATCATTTCTCCTTTTTGTTTTAGGCAGACCAGACATAAAAGTTCATTGTGATATCTTTCCACTTCTATTTTGGCATTAAAAGTGGTTGTAAAAGCCCTATCTGCTTCTGATGCTTCATTTTTGTTTGCTGACAGACACTACACTCGGACACATACTCTACTACTTCTTTTTTCATACTTGGCCAACAATTGTAATCTTTTTAAGTTCATATACATCTTGGTGCTTCCAAGATATGCTGCAAATCTGGATTCATGTGCTTATTTTAACACTTCATTCTTTAACATCTTGTCTTTTGCTAGATACATTCGCTTTCTCATGGTGATAATTCCATCATCTAGTATCCAAAAAGGATTCTCAACTCTTGATTCAACCTTATTTCTTATTTTAATTGCCTTAACATCCTCCTGTTGAGCCTACAACACTTTATCCCAGAATATAGACTACACTTTTAATTGAGCGATTAAGGAATCTTCAAGCCTGACTTCTATCTTGATGTTGATTTTCCTTAATTCTAGTAATTCTTTCTTATCCCAAACTTCTTGTTCATTTGATACAGTTTTGTATTTGTGACTAAGGGCATCAACTACCACATTTGCCCTTCCCGAGTGATATTAAATTTCATTGTCATAGTCCTTAATGAGCTTCACTCATCTTCTTTGTCGCATGTTTAAGTCCCTTTGGGTCATTAAATATCTCGAACTCTCATGGTCTATAAAAATTCAAACACGGGACCTATACAATTAATGTTTCCAAACCTACAATATTAATACCATTAAAGCCAATTCTAAATCATGTATTGGTAGTTACCCTCATAATCCTTTAATTGTCTTACGGTATGAGCAATCACTTTGTCATGTCGCATTAATACTATAAACTACAAACCTTTTCATCTCTAAAGGTAATGTTAACACCGGAGCGGTGGCAAACCTCTTTTTTTAAAAAAACTTTTAGAAGCTCTCTTCACAGTTTTTATTCCATTCTTACTTTGTCATATTTTAAGTCAGTCGGGTCATCGGAATAGCTATAATGAAGAATCCCTTAATGAATCTCTTGTAGTATCCTGCTAACCCAAGAAAACTATAAATTTAAATCACATTGCGGGTCCCTCCCACTTCAATATTGCCTACATCTTCCTAGGATCCACTAGTACCTCTTCAACATATATGACATGCCCTAGAAAAATCACTTTATTCAGCCAAAATTCACATTTATTTAGGTTGGTATACAATCAATGCTCCCTAAAGGTTTGCAATACTTGTCTCAATTATTGTTCGTGCTCTAGGTATGATCTCAAATAAACCAAAATATCATCTATAAACACTATAACAAACTTATCCAAATAAGTGCAGAACACCCAGTTAATCAAAATCCATAAACATCGTAGGAGCATTTGTAAGTTCTAATGGCATTACTAAGAACTCGTGATGTCCATAACGGGTTCTGAATGCAATCTTTAGCACATGTTGTTCCTTGATCAAGAATTTAAAGTACCCTAACCTCAAATTTATCTTCAAGAAGACCCTTACCCTTTTTAGTTGGTCAAATAAGTCATCTATCCATGGCAGTGAATACTTATTCTTCACCGTTACCTTGTTTAGCTGCCTATAATCAATATAAAGTCTGAAGGTCCTATCTTTTTTTTTCTTCATAAATAACACTGGAGCTCCTCAGGGTGAGTTACTTGGACATATGAACCCTTTATCCAACAATTCTTGTAATTGAATCTTCAAGTCAGCTAATTTAGCGGGCGCCATAAGCAAGATATTCTTCTTAGTCATCATAATCGAAATAATGTATATATCCTTTAAACCAAGATGTTGACATTGTTTATATGTTGGAGAGGGATCTGTCATCACACTTTACCTTGTGCGCACCATCCTGAAACAATCCAATACTTATCAGATTTCAACTCAACTCCTAACCTAGACCAGGACTCTAATACCAATGTAACAACCTCCAATTTTTTACCTAAATTTACAAATAGGAATATAATAATTCAATTTAAGATTAGAGTAAATTTTTTTTTTACCAAAAATTCAAGAGAGTTTCTCCTATATTTTCAATATCAAGTTATCGATATTAAACATAAAATCACCATCTAATCATTCTGAATACAATTATCTCAAAGGATAGAATAAAAACAGTACAAGATAGACAAAAAAAAAGTTATAACATATCAGCTAAAAAGGTTTTATATTTGATTAGAGCTAATACGCTAATACATCTATGTCAGAATGTGTTGCGTCATTAAGATAACCTACGCCCAAGTCAAGGCATCTTTAAAAAGATATTGATCACAAGGGTACCCTGGACCCAAATTATGACCTTTTGTCACACTAGCCCATTTCGTATGTTTTCATCAATGTGTGTTTGGTATTGTGGTAGCTGTTGTGGTTGTGGTTTGAAAAAAGTTGTTTTTATAAAAAGTACTTTTAGTTGAGGTTGGTTTGGAAAAATATATGTTTGGTTAAAACTGTGGTTGAAATTGAGGTTGAATAAAAAATAGTTTAATGTGTTTGGTTAAGAATGCTTTTGAAATTGAGGTTATAAAATAATTTCAAAAAAATATATATTAATATTTATGGTTTTTAATTTAAATATTATAAATTTAACTATTGCTATTACATCATGAAATAAATCATACTTTATATAAAATATTTTTTATTGTTCCATTAAACTATCTACAATTCCATTACGTATAAAATTCATCTGACAAGAACTACAGTTTCCATGATTTTTTGAGCATGCAATAAAATTAGATAAAATATTATCAGGAATAAAATTGAGATTACAGGACAAGTAAATTTAATTCACCTTAAACTATATTGTTTTAAAAAAAGCACTGTTCACGTTCACGTGAACAGTGCGAGTGAAATCAATTAACTGCACTGGTTTTTCAAAAAAAAATTGTTCACGTGAACAGTGCAAGTAAATTAAAATTCACTGCACTGGTTTTTCGAAAGGAAAAAAAACTATTCACATGAACAGTGTGACAATGAGCATGGTTCCACTGTTCACTGAACATGCTCCACTGTTCAGTGGTACCTCCCCCACGAGAAGCAGTAAAATGCTGCTTTTACAAAACCTACGGTACAGCTGAATTTTTAGTAGGTCCTACCAGTATCAACTTGTGTTTTTTTTTAACCAAACAGTAATATCTGTGGTTGTGGGTGAACTTCACCCACACTACATTACCAAACAGCCTCTTAGGAAGCTTCAAGTATATCTATACCCGGTTTCAATTTTGCATGAGTGTTTATTTGCCTTGTACAATGAGTGTAAATTCTGAGCCCATCATCCACCAACATTTATTCGGATTCATATTGATTTCTTAATTGTTGATTCAATGAATAAAATGTTTAGACAATCATCCATTAGCCAAAGTGCTATCTAAAGTCTTGATTAAGTCTTAATATATGTTTAAATCATCCCTCACGTTTATTCCAAATTCGAGCTGCACTTGTTTCTGCGTCATCACACCTTACAATACCAATAACTCTCTCTCCCGGCCCCCAGTCTCTGGCTCCCTTCCGATGCGAAACTAATCTCTCACACTAGGGTTTGTTCTCTCTTCAAATATCATCTCTTGTAATCTTAGCACTGCTCTAAATTATTACATCTTTTTAGACAGCCTATAATTTTATTCTTGAATCAGATAGAGCCTGTAATTTAATGAGCCCTAACCTACCAGTGGTCAAGTTCAAGGGAGCTTAACAAAGTCCTCATCTACTCCATCAAAACACGACATTGAGGGCCCTCATCATTAACAAGTATTTTGTTCTCACATGGCTGAGCATATCTGTTGACTTTTGTTTGCATTTGAAAGAAACATGACCCGTCGACCACCCACCAGCCACCTTTCACAGATAGCTAGGTAGCCCTGCCAATTTCCAAGCCAACCAAACCACACACTCGTATGTATATATACAAGTTTTCCTAGGGAGCATATTACCTTCACAAAGCCTCCATGTTATGTTGCCCCATGCCTTATCCATTCATCAAGGCCACATTTTTTATACGTTGGCACGACTTTTCAACCCAAAATTTGACTATCTTATTTCGCCAGACTCAAATTTTCTCCCTGTAAATACCTAATATTATGAGGTTGGTGTGTTAATTTATTCCATAAACTTATTTAGTTTTGTTTTAATGACTTCATCGAATTGAATAAAGGGAGCACTAGGTTTTTTTTACTTTTTTTTTTTAAATTGAAAAGCAGAGAACGAGCATAACCTAGGATTCAGTGGACAATCTAATGAGAACAAGGTAACCTATGAAGCATGATTTATTATTATTATTATTATTATTATTATTATTATTATTGATATCTTATCAAAGTTTCAAGACAAAAAAGATGGATTTAGCTTGGAGTGCAAGGGATCCTCCCCGTTTTGTCAAGAGAAACTGATGATGGCGATGATGATCGCTCATGTACCTTTATTTATTCCTCTCTTTACTATTCTTTTGCGAGCTACGAACATATATAGCATGTAATAAAACTATACTTTTGTAGAAAAAATTAAAACACAATAAAGCAAAAGTTAAGTTAAAGATAATCATATTTTTATACCATTTAATTACCAATCTCGATATGAATAGCACATATTTAATCAAGATGTAAGTTTGATATATAATATTGATATATAATATGGGTTTGAGAATACTTTTCACATGGATATAAGATTTTGTACTAGGTTTTGTATCACAGGTTGATTAGATTAATTTGAGTTAATCCATATTAATATTAAAATAATAATATTATTATATATATATATATATTTAACTAAAAAGATATCAATTTAGATAATATTTTTAAAATAACCTTTAAAATTAACCAAACTAAATCTTATTTATGCCAACCTGATGCATTAAATTATCGAAGATTGACCGGGTTAAGATATTAATTTAAAAGAAATTTTGCTTAGATTAAATTTTTAATTAATGAATTGAGTAGATGTTATTTTTTTAAAGTATTTTTTACTTGAAAATATATTAAAATATATTTTTTTATTTTTTTATTTTTTTTATTTAAACAAATCAAAACCATATAAAAACATAAAAAATAATAATTTATAACTAAAAAACTTTAAAATTACAGTTGATTCATAAAAAAATTATTAGAATCGAGTAGAAAAATGAAAGTAGTGCTATTAAAGACGGTCTTATAAATAATTAGCCACCTCTTACTTTGTCTGTTTCACAACTGAACCGGTACCAGGTGGCTACTCTTCTTGCTTCTTCCAATCCCGGCGCTTCTCTCTCTCAAAGCTGTACACTTTTGGTTGGCTGGCTGTTTTTGTCTTAGTTTCTACTACAAACGTGGTTCCTACTTAATGGAATTTTTCTTTTATTAGTTTTTGACTCTTTAATTTCCTCAGGTACTGTCTTTTTTTC
>Ga0325405_1005258_pt1 | contig 13154 bp, 14 predicted proteins | sample PopdelMetagenome_21_FD_205663 | JGI IMG/M metagenome (GOLD analysis project Ga0325405, IMG submission 205663) | Populus deltoides microbial communities from Bellville, Georgia, United States - Xylem-Control-R2 | ecosystem: Host-associated > Plants > Phyllosphere > Stem > Wood/Secondary xylem... | reverse complement strand
TTGATCTAAACAATGTTTTAACAGTATTTTTCTTTGTTTGAGAAGTTTAAAATTGTAACCAAGACAAGTTTATCAAGTTTGACATTGATTCTGTTCGTTCTTTCTGGTTTTGCAGAAGCTCCATTTCCAGACAGTGTGGAATTAGCACTTTTTCACTGTGTCTTTGTGAAGGGAGATCACACCAACTTCAAGATTGAACCATCATTTGGTGTAGAGGCTTCTGAGCTTTACCCTGATGTCAAATACACTACCGTGGATGAATACCTTGATCAGTTTGTCTGAGTCTCCTACATTAAGCAGCATTTACCTTGACAAATAATAGTGAAGATGCCATATTGGTCTATATATGGCGTGGAAGAAAATAAATGGCTGCAATCCTTGCACTAATTATATTATTGGTCTATATATGTATTATGTTACATGCCATACAGAATGGCATTAATTTTGAGCGAAAGTATTAAATTTCTGCAAACACTTCAATCAATGGATGCAGATCCAAACATAGCTGCATTAAACTACTTCGTCCTGACAAATAAAATACTGTGGTTGCCTGCCCAAATTTCAGTGTCCTAGAGTAGCGATGGTGATGGTTGTCTTGTTTTTGCTGTTTTAGCAGATGTTACAAGACTGAAATATGCAGCCTTAGCGATCTTCGTTAGAAAGGCAAAATTGTGTTCTTGATAACCAGCAAACGTCTATTAGGAATGCATATTTTTCAAGATTACCAAGGTAGGAGTGCATTTTCATTTTACTGTGGCCTTTCTTAGAAGACAAATGATAATCTTCCCCGACCTTGAAACGGGTTATATCAAAAATAAATAAATAAAGAAACAAAGCAACATGATCATTAACTTTGGCAATGCTGCACAAAAGATTCTGACAACTCTCATAAACATTACAGCAAAATTTATAAGCCTCGACAGGCGTCAAGTCTTCGACTGTTCCATTGTTTAAATATCATAAGAAACCAGGAGGAAAAAAAAAAGCTCACAGAATAATTGTGTGCAAGAAGGCTGGATTTCGAAGCAACAACTTCATCTTTTCAGATGTTCAGATGCAAACCTTTATTCATGCATGCCCATCTTTTTTCCTTTCTTTCCCTTATTTCCCTTAGCTGAAGTCTTTGCAGGCCCTTTACCTCTCTGGCCCTTTGCATTCTTACCCTTCTTCAAACCGCCTTTTCCTGGCTTTCCCATACCACGCGCATCCTTTTTCATCCGCCGATCAACGAGGACTTTCCCCTTGCCAACCTTGACTGTAACTCCTTTCTTTGCAACCACATATTCCTTCTTAGGCCTTTTTGGTGCAGCCTTTTTGTATAGTTGCTCAATTAACCTGCCCTTTGAGTGATCAGAGATCTCCGTCTGCTTTGATATATCATTTGCCTTCTTGCGCACCTTCTCAAGCTTCCTCGCAGCTACCCTCTTCTTTCGAGCCTTGGCTTCAGCCACTTTCTTAGCAGGCCGAGCATTTATTTCTTTGAATTGTGCTCGCATAGCAGCAATCTCCTCTTTGGTAACCGGCTTAATTGGCTGGCGGTGTCTCTTCTCTTCCTCCACAAACCAGCCAGGCAGGCCCTCATCATCAAACATATACTTGTTGTAGGAATCATCAAGCATCTGCTCCCTTCGCTTTTTTCTAAGCATCTTCTTAGCACAAGCCAATATCTCAGCCTTTGAGTCAACATCATCATCCTCAGATTCATCTGATGATGAATCATCACTAGAATCTGTAGCTGGAGCAGGGACTATCTCAAAATCATTTTCTGCCGTAGAAGATGGGGGTTGAGTACGATCAGACCCTGCAGCATTCTTTGCAGACTTTTTTGGAGTCGCAATTTCTTTCTCCTGTCCATCTACCAGCATTTCATCTTCACTTTCATACTTCTCCAAGTTTCTGGCCTCTGCAGTTTCCAAGTCTCCATCCTCTGCAGCTTTGGCAAAGATATCCTGATCAAACCACTTCCTTGTAATCTCTTCTTCAGTTGGCACTTCCCCATCATTGAATGGTACCATCAGAGGATTTGCTTCATGATCAGCCGTTTCTTTATCTGAATCATAATCTGAATGAACAATATCATTGTCACCATCACCCTGCACAGCCAAAAGAATGAGTACGCTTTGCAACAGCAAGGAATGTGGCATTAAACACCAAATTCACAGCCAAAATAACCCACCCAAACAATATAGGAGAACAAGAATGCACAAAATGCAGGACGTGTTTTACTAAGAAACAATGGATGGCAAGGAATGTGGGGTTAAACATCGAATGCACAACCAAAATAACCCACTCAAAGAATACAAGAGAACATCAATGCACAAAATGTAGGACACATTCTACTGAGGAACAGTTAATCCTTTAGAGTCGTTATCTGAAGACGCGGGGAAATTAAATTAATTAATGTCTCATTGCAACTTAGAAGTAGAACAAAATACAAGAGCTTTATACCTCCAAAAGTTGTTCAGCATAGGCTTGCTTTGCACGTTTCCGCTGCTTGGTACTTCCTTCCCTTTTGGTCACAAACCTTTCATAAGCCTGATCAAGGATCTCTTCCATTTGTTCATCAAATCTAACATCAAAACACAACATTGAATTTCAGAATGATTTTAGAGGTTGCATTCTTCAAAATTATATCAGTAATAATGCAAATATTTAGGAACTACCTTCTGCGTTCCTCATCAGAATCTACATCACTGGGTGAATGCTCCTGGTTTTCCTCATCAGTTTCTTCATTTCCACCATCCCTTAAGCCACCATTCTCATGATCATAGTCAGCAGCATCAACAGCTACTAAATCTTTCTTTCCCTGAAGGAAAAGAGTGAAAGAGATTTCAGACTATGACTGTGTGACTGTGTTTGAGATTGTGATGTAGTTAACAAGAAGTTGGTTTCAGCTAAAATGTAGGTTAGTAGTCCCAAGCAAGTATTCAGCATTTCAAAATGATGTAGTTTGTTTTTTTTAAAAAAAAAAAAAAACAACATGGTTTTGCAATTGTCTGGAGAAATCTTTACTGGGATTGTCCATATCCAGTTCAATGAACCACTTTTTATGACCGAATGCTGCCACTTCAGTTAGCGCAGATTCATATTTAAAGAATCCAAAGCATATAACCAAACTCTGCATCCAAGATAAAAGGCACCAACTTTTTACTTATATGCACAGATTGCCATAATATCTGGGATTCTGAAGAAAGCTTCCTCGCCCGGAAGGAAATTTAGGAGGATGGTGAAAAGAACCATCAATAATTGCTTTGGCTTAATGCAATATTTTGATGCAAATCAGACATCTGATTTAACTTACAATACTAACAAAGACAGAAAAAAATATAAAGAAAGTTAAAAAGAAAGCATGAAAGTGAACCTTGATGGAAGAAAGAGAGAACAATTCAAGATCAGTGTAACCATCTGCCGTTGCATCGATTTGCATTCCACCGGTTGCCTTCCGTACTTTATCCTGATATTTTCAAATATAGAAGCAGCAACACATGAGCTACAGTAATAGATATCAATAACTGGAAGAGCATGCACAATCAAAAATCAACCTTGGCTCGTCTTTTTGCAAGAAGTTTCTTTTCTCGTTTCTTCTTCCGCTCCATAGCATTTGTCAGGTCCTCCATTTCATTGAGCAACCTATCATCTTCATCCTCCTCTTTTTCATCTTCACCACCTTTTCCAATAGAAGGACTAGCTTTCTGAGACGAAGACAGGGCCTTTCTTATTTGCATCCGCCACCTACATGATAGAAAAGATGTAACAACATTTTATCTACTGTATATTAATAATAAGGCACAATGAAGAAAGTACAATTCCAGAACACGCAAAAGAGTTGTTTATTATACATCAATTACATTCCTTTGCATGCATCCGCACAAGCTTAACATATTTTCATTTCTGATAAATGGCATCAGAACACTAATAAGATTTTTTTCAGACCCAAACCCGCTCCTAACATATTTAGGTAAAACATTTTCTCCCATTCTAAAGACAACTACTGATAATGAATACACAGGTGTATTCTGGAACATTTTTCAAGGAAAAGAATAGGGTGTGCGGAAAATTCATCTCTATTACTTCCAGATGCTGGAACTTCACAGATCACCTGAAATAATTTTAAAGAGTTGAAACATAAAAAAAATAGAGGGCAAGGAGGGAGACAGCACACAAATCTTACTTCAATAGATGCTTGAAGTCTTGTTTTCCCAAAACACGCAGATCATCACAAAGATGTTTAACCTGGTCAGATGGATAGTTTGTTTAGTAGTTAAAAAACAGAAGAGAATACAAGGTATGATGGCGAAAAAAATAACAGAAAAGATTACCTCTTCTGTGGTTAAATCATGATCACGCAAGGGTAAAGAAACCTCATCATCAAAGGCTATTGAAGTAACGGAACCAAGGATCTCAAGAGGGCTGTCAGACCAAATGAAATCAGCTGCTGAGGAAACTTTTCTGACAATGGACTCTCCATCTTCATACCTGTAGTTTGATTTTAACCATATCATTACATAGAGCTATAACAATACATATTGTTTGTTTTGAACAACCACCAACAGATATTCATGTGCACTAAATATTGCATCTTCATTTGCACCAACCAGAGCATTTCATCTTCATTAAAATTCCTAAACTTATGAGTTTAATAAAAATGAAGAATTTATGCCTTATCCTGAGTGGATACATGGAGTAACAAAAACTGGCATATTATCATTCATCTGGCTGTATGAAGAAATTCACAAACTAATGAGAAAACATACCCATCACGATGCCGCTTCTGCTTTGTTCCTCTAAGGACATCCACCACCTACATCACAATAAAAACAAAACAACAATCAAAGTACAGCAGAAAAGTGGGATTGTTGCAAAGAGGGGAAAAAACAGCAAAGTCATTCTTCATGTATAGCAGATGATTACCTTCCGTTGGGGTTCGTCAGATCCCTGAAATAAATGCTTTATGTCAAGAAGACGAGGATCAATCTTAGCAGGGGCCTTGAACCTTAAACCCAAAACAAATATTTCAGCAGATGCTGAACGACTTGCTGCTGGTTTATCCACCTCGACCTTCTCAAATAACTAGAGAACAACAAAACAGATACCACAATCACTTACACCAACTAATCACTGAGACATAACAAGGATTTTCAAAAGAGATTCAAAACTCACCTGATTAAGACAATAGATGACAGAACTATAATCTTGGGACCTGAAAACCTAAAACAACACAACAAATAAGCATTTAGCATCCGGACACAGTAAATTGAGATAAAAATGAATAGACATTAAACTCGATAAGCTTTATTTTATGTTATGTATGGTTATTCATTTATAACAAGACCAACCAAACACAACAGCAGAAAATTCCTCCTTTTCTCCTCCAATTTTCTCAACAACCAAATTCACCCCAAAGAAAAAAAAAATCTTAGTCAATTTCCCATGTGTCATTTTAGCTAATTACTCATTTCCAACAAAAGCAATCAAATGAACCTCACAAATAAAGTTCTCTACTTTTCCATCCAATTTGAATAACAATAAACATAATTGCTAAATTCAATAAAACACAACATCAAAAACTAAATAAATTGCAATCAAAAAAACCCCATTTACCCTCTAATTTTATCAGCAATCAAACATAATTTCTAGTTCAACAAAACCCAAGAAAATAAATCTTACTTTAGTAACAAAAGTTCCTTTAGGAGCCAAGAACTGAGTAGCCAATCTAACAGAATCGATAACCAGAGAATTTTGAGCCATGGCTTCTTGAGACCAAGCACCACCAATATTAGGTGACCCATCATGTAAAACCAAATCAAAAGCTCCAACTCCATGTTCTCCCATGATTTTCTTAATCTTAGCTCTACACTCAGGCTTGGTTATATCCTGCTCTATCGAGACAGCCCCTCGTAAAGGCGCGATTTTAACTAAATCAATGCCTAAAACAAGACTTCCTACAGGCACGCGCTGCACTGCCACCTGCATCCACCCGCCGGGTGCAGCACAAAGGTCAAGCACGGCGCGTGAGGATTGGAGGAACTTGAACTTGGTGTCTAGTTGAATTAGTTTCCACGACGCACGCGATCGATAGCCGTGTTCTTTGGCTAGTTTGTAAAATTTATCCAAACGATGCTTTCCCTTTACTTTTCCCATTGTGATTTACGGGTCTTGGATATTTTGAAAAAAATAGAGAGAATTTTTTTTTTTCCTTCTGATGGTTGCTGGTAGGGTTAGGTGTTCCAGGAGGAGGGGGGGGGGTTTAGCTAGGGTTTCGAAATTTTAAGAATAAAGAAGAAGGGGTGCAGTTAATAGAATTATAGAACTATTATATAATGTAATAGACCCACTGGACCCAAAGCCCATAGTTTAGATTGTTAAGGAATGAGATTTCATTAGGTTGGGCTTGGCCCAGTAAATTACCCAGCACAAATATAGAACAAGCTTGCCAGTTTTCCATGACACCATCAGAAGATAAGATGAACTAGTGTCACTTTTTTTGGTATTATACACCAGCAATCCTACTACTGGATAAGCTGTTCCAGGTGAAGTACTTGAAGCTTACCTGCTTGCTTTCCAACGTTGAATAGGATACGCCATGTATCTGATCAGGTATCTGATTTGGCACCCCATGGTGACGATAAAAAGAAGAATCCAGGAACAGAGCAATATGGACCAAACGACAGGAACACCGAACATGGAAAAATAGTCATCATGAATGTTACAAAGAATAATTACTTTCCAGATTTGCAGTGGTTAACTTCAGGACATCATGAATGTTATGAAGAATAATTATTTTGTAGGTTTATATAGTCATTAACTCTAGTGTTCGTGAGATTAGTCGAGGTATATGTAATCTGATCCGGCCACCCACCTTTTTATATATATATATATATATATATAATTACTTTGTGAAGGAGTACTTGGATATGTGATAGCAGATACAACAAGGTTATTTTCATGCACAGGTATATCTGAGATGGATCCGCCCTATGGTGTTGGGGAAGTGTTCAGAAGGTAATTTACACAATCAAACAAACTACCAAAGATCATGAGCTCCCTGACTACTTAGTTCTTATAAATTGGGTCAACTAAGCTGGCTGTGGGGCTGGCTCACCTAATAAAATCCTTTAAACCTGGAGGCTTAAGGAGGATTTCTGTTTTTTTTTTTTTTGTATTATTATTATTTCATAAGAAAGCAGGTTTCATTTTTTAAAAAAAAAACTGGCTGTGGGCCTGGCCTGATAGTTATGACTTATGGTCCGGAGTTTAGCTTCAATGGCAGAGACCAAAATGTTGGCAAGTCGAACCAATGAACATAGAGCTGGCACCCTGGCCTCAATCCTCACCATGATAAAGAGCTCGAGGGTGGAGGGGTTCACAGGTAGGCAACAGACTCCTAAGTGCATGGGCATGGACCGAGTTAGAAAGAGGCGGCAGGAGAGGGGGCAACATATCCCAATCCTTGCATGAAAAACTGAATTCAATCTTTTTGCAAAAATTGAAGGATCTTGCCTTGCAGACCAGTTTTCCACATCTACAACTTGGATAATTCCTCTACTTAGTTACTAGGTGATTTAACTCCGGATAACATTGCTAAACGAAAATTGATATAAGTTGTGGTAATCAACAATTCAACATAAGCGAATTTACCAAACCCATTTACACACCAAAACAAGTACAGAAGAAACATATCAGTTTCACCATTATTTGAGTACCAAAGAACAAGCACTGGAGCCAGAACAAATTGAAGAACAAGCACTAAGTTTAAACTGAAAGTTAACTTGCAAGAGAACCATCCACTACTGTCTTTCTGTGATAACTTCCAGTATTGAAGACGCATACACTTGTGGCTATAATTGCCACTTTCCATGACTACCAGCGAGGGAACAAATACCACTGCATCAAGCAGTATATACATAAGACAATATTCATTCTCAGAAACGTAAATGAATCTTCTTAATTGGTATATAAACAACAAAGTTTAACTTCTGCAACATCAGCACTCTGCCATCATAAAATGTCAAGGCACAATTGAACTTTCTGTTTGCAAGTGCATATTAGTCCATCACAACATAAAGGCATGTCCCTCAAAAAAAAACAAATCAATTGTCATGAATCTTCATGTCTAAATTTTAACTTCCATCTGGTCCTTTTCTAGGCGCCTACCAATCATCCAGGCTTTAGTCCCCACGGGAGCCACTGCTACTTGCAGAAGACTTCTTGCCACCATACTTCTGTTAAAGATCAAAGAAACTAGAATGTTATCTCACATAATGGCAGTCCTACTACAAGAAAAAATGTTACAGTTGCCACGGTTATTAGTGGTGTAAAGCACTTGAAACTCACCTGCTTTCCAACGTTGAATGGAATATATTTGAATTTGATCATATGTGCAATTTGGCGCCTCATTGTAAGGACAAAAAGAACAATCCAGTAACAGAGTAATATAGGCCAAAAGACAGGAACATCAAACATGGAAAAGAAGGTCATAACAAATGCGATGACGAATGCTTTCGTGAAGGAGTACCTGGATATAATGACAGAAACAACAGGATTACTGGCGTGCATAAATGTATCAAAGATGATTTCCTTAATCCCCTGTTCCTTATCCCGCCCCTTCTCGATGGCAGGAGAACCCATTTCTTTTTCTTGTATTGTTTATTATAGATATGTGTTTGGTTTGTTTACTTATCCTATACCCAAAAGCAGCCCTATATAGTTAAGAGAAAGCATGGAATAGTAGAAACATCTAATCTTAATCAAACACACTACTAAAACTATTTAGCTTTCCAACCACCTATTCTTTTAAAGCAATCCTGAATCTGCAAGAACTATGAGAACCACCAATTGAAGGGCTATATATAGCCAAAAGTACTCAAGGGTGGATCATTCATGATTGAAGTCTCGGAAGATTACCAGGAATCATTTATCAGGTTATAAAGAACAATGAAAGCAATTACACAACAGGATAACTGAGTTGATACACATACAAACAGCATGGGGGTAATTACAAGACTAATTGCCACAAGTGGAAAAATTACTTTCATTACCAGAATTTGAACTCAGGAAGTCGGCGAATGAATGGCTTGAATTCATCAGAACCCTTTGTTGGCAGCAAAGGACCATCTGAAGGATCAATTTCAGGATCAACCAGAGGTGATAAAAACCCAATTAGCAAGTTCAGTATGTATATTCCAAGCCCATAGGCAATTATGTAAAATCCTTGAACATAATAAACTCGCAAACAGTAGATAGCCATTACAACAAAAGTCCCAATCCACCTATGGACCGTATGTGGCGTGCTCTTATCAAGATAATACTGATACATCCTCCAAACATCATTTCCCCATTGCGCAACAGGTGATGCCGCAGAGGCACCCTCAGCCCCAACTCCCTCCATCCAATTTAATCTTCACAATCCTGCCAATTTGAAAATATAAAACAAATTAAACCAGCCAAAAAAACCTCATAAGAAAACAGAAAACACAACAAATAACACTACCCATATCTATGTATGTATGCATGCATATTAAAAATCCAAGTGCTACTCGAAAAACATGACCATGCTTCATTTTAACTATAAAAGCATGACCATGCTTCAATTTGACCAATACTCATTCAATTTCACGAATTAAAATCTGGTGAGGTGGTACAATATCCAATTTCCAATCAAATCAAAGCATAACACCCACAAAAAAAGAAAGGAGAAAAAAACGCATGAATCTTCTTAATTACTACAGCAAAAATAAAATTGCTATTCACCAAATTTATGTTCAGAAAAATATTTAAACCAGATTTGAAAGAACCCAGATGACAAAATGTACGCAAGAAACATAAAAACCATCCAATGCAAACAAAACCGTTCACTTTCTCAATTTTTAGGAGCCCGAACTATATAAAAATAAAAACCTTAACAAATTTGAAGGGAACCCAGATGATAAAGGCACACAAAAAGAATCCAAGACCCACAAAGCCCTTTAACTTCCCAAATCTCAGGAACCCAAAATGAAGAAAATAAGCTTCGTTTAAGCAACCAAATCAAACCCAAAACAGCACAAGATCTAACAATCAAGAAACCAGGAAATACTCTCAAGAAACAGATCTATAATAAAGAGGGCATAGGAATCAAGAACCATAAACGTACAAGGTGATTGGATGGTAAAAATTAAGGGATTAAAGGGTGCAAAGAATCAGGAAGCAAACCAAGCAGATAAAAAAATGAAAGGGGAAAGAAATAGATAGATAGATTATAATAGTAAAGAAAAATAGAGGGAAGAGAAGAGAAGAGAAGAGAAGAGAAGCTGACCTTAAATGGACTTGTGATTTTGGTGGCTAGGGAGTAAAGACTGTCCGTGAGAGAACCAAGGAGAAACAAAAGATAATTTTTAGAGGCGAAGGATGTGCAGATCTGTATGAATCAGCCAGTGCCTGCTTACAGGGATATAGATTTTAGTATTTTACTGCTTTTTATTTTTATTTCTTTTTGAATTTTCATAAAAAAATAAATAAATAAAGAGATGAGGAGAGTTGAATTAATGACAGGGAAGGAAGGGTGTTTGAAGAGGGATGGAAAATTATTTTGCCTGTAAGAGATGACGTCCAGGTGGCGTTTTTTGGTGGCCTGTCCCAAGAAAAAAAAAACTTGGAATATTTTAATTTTTATATATTAAAATAAATACTTATAAAAAACAAATTATTTTTGTTAGAATTAGATGATACCTATTAATTATTTTAATATCTTATTTCAAAATAAAGCATATACTTTAACCATTAAATCAACTTCATCTTTTCCTAAAAAAATATAACAATATTCTTTTTCTTTATTTTTTTTTTATCTAAGAATGAGTAGGTTTTTTTATTAACATATTCACGGTGTTGTGTATTTATGATGCTACAATGTCAATATATAGTAGATTAATAATTTTATTAGTATTATAATCTATAAATTAATATATTATTTATTATATTCACATATATATTGATATATTGATATAATAGTGAATGATGATCGTCATTATTTTAACACTTAATATATACATCGACTCTCATTTTAATATAGCAAAGATAAAAGACTTATATCTCTGGAAAATATGGATCGATTTAATAAATTTAATTTTTTAATTGATGAAATATTAGAGAATTCATTGACAAATAAATGCTCCAAAGTCAAACCATAAAAATTCTTTGCACCAGAGACAGCATTAAAAAAAAAGATAAATTTAATGGTTAAAAAAATAAAAATTGCGACATTTTTTTTTTTTATGAAAGAGAGCAACAGAGAGAGTTTTATTTATTTATTTACTTATTTATTTAGTAAAACATGAAAGAAAAAGGACAAAAGCTGTATTCCAAGGCAGAAAATACACAAGGAAGTGTGCGTACCAAACAAAAAAGGGGTAGCTGAGGTCCACGACTATGAGCATGTACTCCGCACCAATCTGTGAACAAACGAATAAAATGTATTGGGCTGGGCCCATCTCTCTGCGATATCAAATAGTAATTTACGAGGTCTCATTAATGAAGCCCATTAGGCAACCTTGCTCGTGCTTATGGATCCAGGAATTGTCTCTCCTAAGTCTTGAGCCCTAGAGGTTGTTAGGAACGTTGCGAGGCTCGGTCCATAATCTGACCCGAAAATGAACCTGGGTGGTTATTAAATCAATTTGTAATATATCATCTGGAATCAATTTTTTTTTTATCAAAAAAAATTTATGTTTTTTTTTTAAAAAAAATAAAAGATTTCATAGCATTGACATGGATGGTTTTGTTGGGGTCAACCCCTCATATCTACCAAGTTTAACTAGGATAATATTTTTTTGGTTCAAAATAAAACTTGATTTGATCAAACTTAGTCATATTGATAAAGTCGTTTAATAGTTATTAATTGAAAACCATTTAAATAATTTTTTTATATTTGAAATATTTTAGAGGGTACGTACTTGAATTTCAAAATTCAATTTACTAAATTCATTGGAAAAAAATTTAAGAGGGCATCTTGTGGTCTAGGTAGTGTTTAGTATTGTAATAGTAGAGATTATTTTTTAAAGTGTTTTTTTGTTTGAAAATACATTAAAATAGTTTTTTTTTATTTTTAACACTAATGCATCAACTATTTAAAAACATGAGAAAAATTAATCTAAAAAAAATTATAAAATATTATCTCAACCATAATTTTCAAACAACATTTTAAATAAAAAAATATTATTTTAAATAAACAACATCAAATATTATTTTAATTTTTTGGTGTTTTTAGATCATTTTGATAAGCTAATATTAAAAATAATTTTTAAAAAATAAAAAAAATATATTATTTTAATATATTTTTAAATAAAAAAGCACTTTAAAAAAATAACCGTAACCACGTTCTCAAATAGATTCTTAATCTATTTTGTTTATTGTATATTAATCTATCTTGTTTATTGTATAGTGAGATGTTGATCTTGTATCTCGTTGGTTGTTGCTTTTTGCTTCTGTGTATCTCAATAATGGAGTTTTATATGTAATAAAAAGCAAATCGCAGTATGTTTACTTGCATTTATAGACCGTTAATTATTGGAGTACTGCGATCGACGAACAGAGGATTTGAAAGGCAGTCTTTTCGCACTTCAACCAGGTAAGCTTTGCCACATAAATTAAGTGGACATGCTTTTTTCTTTGTAAAAAACTAGGGTTCTGCAAAGAATATTTGTCAAAATCAACAAGCAGGGAAACGTTATAATCTATATGCTGCTACATCTATCAGTCAACAGTTGTGCATTGCAAGCATCAATCAGCTATTTGAAAAAAATGGATGTTGAAAACCCAGATACACACCCCCATGAATGGTTTACACAGGAAGGGCATGGGAAACGGTGAAGCACAAAACACATCAACTCTTCTACTTCAGTCGTTCGGGGGAGAATCAATCTTCACTGCGAAGATGGTATTAGAAACGAAGACAATTTTTCTGCCATGCTTGGTTCTCTCTTTAGCTAATTGAAATTTATAGACACAGTAACCTTATCACGATAAAGAGCTTATCAATTCAAAGTTCAACTAGTGATTATATACTTGCATGTTTGTGGATTGAGGTGTGCAGTGATTGCTAGAAAATCATTCTAGTTCTGTTCTAATCATGTTTAATTTTGGAGTTTTTATGGAATCCGGAGCATTAAACTAAAAAAAAA
>Ga0325405_1005255_pt1 | contig 13157 bp, 10 predicted proteins | sample PopdelMetagenome_21_FD_205663 | JGI IMG/M metagenome (GOLD analysis project Ga0325405, IMG submission 205663) | Populus deltoides microbial communities from Bellville, Georgia, United States - Xylem-Control-R2 | ecosystem: Host-associated > Plants > Phyllosphere > Stem > Wood/Secondary xylem... | reverse complement strand
TTGATTGATTAAACTAAAAAAATTTACAAAAACCAAAGCTTGTTATTGGATATTACTTGTTAGGGAAAAGGTACGGAATTACTTGTCCAATGCCGCAAAAAAGCTCTCTCAGTTCTTCAATGGTCACGTCAGGTGGCAAATTAGATATATATATATATATATATATTCTTTTAAATGTTAATATATGTTTTTTAATTCATGTACTCATAAGTTTTGTGTCGTAGCTTGAATAATTAATGCATGAAACGTCAAGGTTTTGAAGTCTAGGAGTGCATGTTTTTTTCTCTAACTAAAAGAGTGATTATTATATTATTTTAAACGTTTTAGAATAAAGTGATATCTTATCTCATTTGATTGAAGAACCTACAAGATTGCGGATTTTAGCGACGCTAGGCATGATATTATACAATATTCGGAGGATATTAGTGTTTCACTGTTTACTTTTTATTATTATTTATCAATATACGGATTATGGTGGATTAGAACAATATGATGATATAATTATTCTTATTAAAGAAACTCATTAATCATGCGGTTCGAGTGAGATTGTTTTTTTCATGGAATATATTTGGTATTGAAAGAATTATTGAGGATATAATAATTTGTTTGGGTTTTTTACACTACAGTATAGATATTGAATAACCCTTCAAGACACAAAAATATTACCTTTAGGTTGGGGGCTTCTCTTGTCTTTTCAAAAAAAAATAAAGATACATTCATACTTCTAAGGAGAAGGGAAATATATGTTTTTGTTGAGGGGATTCACCATCTTTTTATTTTTTTAAAATAGTTCAAATACGAAATTATTCTTGGGTTTCAACAAAAACAAGGCTACATGTAGAGACATTTTTATCGTTTTCATTTGATTGCCACACCCAAGCGCCTTAGGGCAACAGCAGGCATTGGGGTATGGCAAGGTTGCCAAACCCCAGGTGCTGAGGCATGACATGATTGTCAAACACCTGATACTAGAGTCAAGCATGTCTGCCAAACATAGAGCGCTCGGGTCAAGCATGGTTTCCAAACCCCCAACATCTTGGGTCTGGAAATGTTGGCAGACCCAAGTGTCATGGGTCTAGTAAGGGCGTCAAACCCATGTTAATTGGGTCTGGCCAAAGAATATAGGTCTGGCACCAATAGATCAAAGTAACTTGAGTCTAGAAGGTGATGTCATATCCAAGGAACTTGGGTCTAGCTCGGTCAAAGGCTAGAAACTTGGGTGTGGCACAACTAAACCTCAGGAGCTAAAGTCTAGCAGGGACATTATACCCAAGTTACTTGGGTCTGAAAGGGGATGTCATACCTAAAGAACGTAGGTCTTATCATTATCATTATTGTTATTATTGGAAAAAAAATATTATTAATATTGAAGAAAAATCATATATTTGATTTGAAAAGTAAAAATATCATGGCTGTTAGACATCTGGCACTAGGGTCAGACATGTCTGCTAAACCCCAAGTACTCGGATTTAGCAAGGCAGCTAGACCTCGGACGTTCGGGTCAAGCATGATTGCCAGATCCTAGTGCCTTGAGTGTAGAAAGACTGTCAAACTCATGCATCATGGCTCTGGTAAGGGCATCAAGCCCATGTTAATTGGGTCTGACAATGGATGTCATACCCAAGAAATTTAGGTCTAGTTCCAACAAACTTAAGTTACTTGGGTCTATAATGGATGTCATACCTAAAAAAACATGGGTCTTATTGTTATTATTAAATTTGAAAAAAAATATGTCTTTACTATTTAAGAAAAACTATACATTTGATTCGAAGGGTAAAATTAAAAATTGTTGTTGTTGTTGTTGTCGTTGTTATTTTCATTATTGTTAATGTTATTTATATAATTATTGATAAATTTGAAAAAATTGTCACGGGGTTATTTTTCGCTACTCGAATAAACCCGTGCGACAGCCTAGTGCCTCACTAAACTCAGTCTTCCCTTGCCAATCCCACTCGTGTTTGCCTAGTAACTAAGCAAGCGGAATACACAAGTAGAATAAGAATCAAAGTACACAACAAGTTTTACAGGAACTCTTTCCCAACCTTTATTGATCTCATAAACAAAGGAAACTATACACAAATCCGTATGTGTGCTATGCACAAAGATTACATGCTACACCAAACTATCTCTAACTAGTGCTCTACATGTTCTTGCATGCCCCTACATGTTGAGCATTCCCCACGCATGTTGCTACATGACCATATATATCGGCCCCTCAACCAAGAGCTACAACAAGTATTTATAGACAAGCATTTACAAGGCACACCCCTCATTCCTGCTTTTAAGAAAGTAGTGGGACATTATCTCACCTATGTTCACCCATGAACATAGTGGCCTCATTATCTACCAAGTAGTGGGAAGGTTTCCCCCCATGATTTTTCATGATCTTAGTGGGTTGAGAGCAACCCCTGGTCAGCCCCCATGTTCAGCCTCATGATCCCACATGATCTTAGTGGGTTGAGAGCAACCCCTGGTCAGCCCTCATGTTCAGCCCCATGATCCCATAATCTTGGATATCCATAACTGCCACTACCCATGTTCTGTATACCCACCTGATAGCCCCATTTGCTAGCTCTTGTTGTGTCATCTGTTGAGTCACTCACATGCCTTGAACATTCCATCGTCCAAGTTTCAGATCGTGCCAAGTCGAACCAACAACTTACACAAGCCGTTGCGCGCTGCCGAATTCACATCATGGGAGTTTGACACATGATAAGGTCACACTTAGGGTTGACACAGCCACATCCCAGGAACTAGGGTCAGACAGGGGTACCAGACCCAAAAAACTTAGGTCTTACAGGGCATGTCATACCCAAGTAACTTGGGTCTGGAAAGAAATGTTATATCCAATGAACGTAGGTTTATCATTATCATTATTATTCTTTATATTATTATTATTATTATTAAATTTGAAAAAATTTTATTATTACTATTGAAGAAAAACCATAGATTTGATTTGAAGGGTGAAATTATTATTGTTGACTTATTGTTGTTATTCTTTTCATTATTATTATTATTATTTATATAATTATTAAGTATTACTATTGGAAAAATAGTAATAAGGTCACGCCAAGGGTGATTGTTATGTCCACACCCCAAGAACTAGAGTATGGCATGACCTTTAGACCTATGGCTTTTGAGTCAGGCATTTCAGCCAAGCTCAAGTCGCTTGGGTCGAGCATGATCGACAACCCCAAGTTGCTTGGGTCTGGCATGACCGCCAGACTCAATAGGCTTAAAACATTCTCTATACTTTTAATATTTAAAAAAAAATTATATTGACCCGCTGCGGAGCGGAGACCAATATACTAGTTTTATTTAAAACGAGTCGTTTGTTTTTGAAAAAAAGGTGGACAACCCTTATACAAGACAAAAAAAATAAAATAAAAATATTTTTAATACAATATTAATGAAGAGACATCACTTACACAATTTTAATGTTGATGAAAACATGATAGATTCTTATAAGACTTTTATATATAGAGAGGCATGAAGAAATTTATATAAAGAGCCGTAAGAATGAACAAACAAAACCTCATAAGCAAACATTGGGGCTATAATGATCTCGAGGCTCATACCTAATTGGATTTGGAAAGTTGCCAAGTTCAAAGGTGATGGGTCTGGGTTTGGTGGATTATCATACCCATGTTTATTTGGGCTCAACGCGTAACTAGATCAAGGATGTTGGGTTTGACAGCTTGGCAGATATATATCTGTTTGGGTTCAACACGTAGCTGGACCCAATAATACTGGGTCTAACCATTTGCCAGACCTATACGTACCTGAGCTTAGTATGTAATTGACCTCAAGAATGTTAGGTCTTATGGCTTGCTAGATTTATGTCTGTTTGGGCTTAGCACACAACTGATTCTAAGAATATCAGGTCTGACAGCCAGATCCATATATACCTAGACTCAGTGCATAGCTGAACCAAAAAAATATTAAACTTGAAAGCAAGCCAGATATTTATTAGACTTAATATTTTGCCAAACTTAAATATAACAGCTTATCACCATGTTTTTGTCTCTATCAAATATGTAATTAGGCTAAAAATAAAAATTTGAAAATACGCTGATCCATCCATCAGGTAAACAAGTTAATTAATTAATAGTTGATATTACCTTAATATAAGTAAAACTGGTCAGTGATTTTAATATCTGTTTAAAAAAATTGGGGTTGTCGCACACTGTCGAGCATAGGTACCAAACTCGAATTAGCATGGTGGGTTGATTTGGTGGCTGGACCGGTCCAAGTAAGATAAAGGATCAGGATAAGCAAAAACCTAACAAAATCTGGTTGACTCGTGACCCGGATGACCCGACAAAACACGGTTGAGACCTTTTTTTTTTTCAAATGTGTTTTTTCTTTCTATCAAAGGCTTTTTTTAATATTTTTTAGTTGGTTATTAAACATTTTCAAAGTTCACTGTATAAATACTAGAAGAATGTTTTATTTTTTCGATATGGGATTTGAAGTCTTTTAGTATATATACTCTATGTTCACAAGAAAAAAATTATGTTTTTTTTAATATGGGATAAAAAATATTTTTAGTTTAAATACTTCAACTTAAAAAGATAATATCTTAACATTGCATTCAATGTACAATAAAAAATATTTTGAAATAAATTTTTATACTTTATTATTTATAATATATATAATTTATATTCATATATTTATATAGATTGTTTTTTAATTTTTTTATATAAAATATTAAAATATTAAATATTTTTAATTTTTTCAAATTCATTTAGGTTAATCCACTTCCATGTATATAACTCAATGCCTAGCTTCTTATCTAGATCAACTTTCAAATTGGATCTGATAAATATATTGTCGAGGTTTTTTTTTTTTTTTTTTTTTTACCACGAAACAGAAATATTCCAATCGAAAGTCATTTTGCTAAAGCACGCCTGACGGTGACTTACAACCTCACACAAGGTATACACCTAAGCAACTTCTTGCAGTCAACGAATAAACCTCGGAACTTTCCTCTTCCTGTGGCTTCCCTAAAACCTCAGCTGAACGCAACACCGTTCATTAAATGGCCGCTAAGCCCCAAACCCATTTTAACCTCCATGATATATAAATTTTAATTATTTTTTAGCCTTTATTTTTTTTTTTCACTTTGGTGGGTTCTTGTTTGTATGATTTTTATCTATGGCTAGCAATGAGAATCCAGGAAGTGAATCCAATAATAATGGCGGTGCTGCTTCTTCTTCTTCGACTTCAAAAGATGGAGAAACACCCACGCAAATTCAACCTTTTAGAATGCCTACAATAGAAGAGGTTCGTGCCCAAGACGTTTGGAATAACTGTGCTGTTCGCAGTGTTGCTAGTGGAGTCATGGGTGAGGATTGGTTGATTAAATTACCTTCCTTCTTGTTTTTTCAAGACATTGAAATTAATGGGTTTTGTTTTGTTCGTGCTTTCGATAATCAGCTCTTATATAGTTATAGTGGTAATAGATGAATTGAATATCTAACAATTCTAGCCTCTGAATGAGAAATTTTAAATTTTTTGGGTGGCTTTATGATTGATTGGGTCGAGATACTTTCGGTAGTATAGCAATTATTAGGAAATAATTGAGTTTGCACCGTAGCTTTGAATTCAACAGTGGTGATTGACACAGGAGCTCCCCTAAGTTTTCCAGTCGGCGGGGCGACTCTAGGATGAATTTTCAAGGGGCTTGGAGAACCTATTACTCTGTTACAAAAATTCATTTTTTTGCTAATGATCCAATCAAGGAACAACTGAACTGTTATATCTGGTTTCCGTAGTACTATCCATTACAAATGAATTTTTTATCATTTGACTCCATACCACCAAAAGGTTTAGTTGTACATTTGAGCTTGAAAGATAGCCTAATAAGGGGAAGGAATCATCCTTTTAGAAACTTCACCTTCAATAAAAGTAGAGTTTTTTCAAATCTGTGGTTTCAAGTAATATGATAATGTGTTTTGTGTAATGGAAATGTTTATTTGTAGGAGGTGGGCTGGGGTTGTTCATGGGACTGTTTCTAGGTGCATTGGATAATCCCATCATGCAAGATGAGATGACAGGAAGGCAGCAATTTATTTATACTGCGAAGCAAATGGGACGGAGGAGTTGGAGTTCTTGTAAAACGTTTGCAATTATGGGCTTGGTTTTCTCAGCTGCTGAGTGTGTCACTGAGAAGGTAGTATACCAAGGAGACTTTATTAATAAAAACATTGATTTTTATGTACCTTTGAAATTTAAAAATCCGTAGGAGTTTAATTTGTTGATTGTTTTTAGGCCCGGGCAAAACATGACACCACTAATACGGTTGTTGCTGGGTGTGTCACTGGAGGTACAATGTCAGCAAAAGGTGATCTCTTACTTTGCTGCTGTTCAATGCTTTATTCATATTAACTGCATTCAGTTTGAGATTAGTAGTCAAGATGTTGGGTTAATTTATACAACTCAGCACTTGCTTGTCGTAGAGCTTTCAAATATGTCAGCTCATGGTTCCTGATACCATCCTATCAATCCACTTCCTCCTCACAGCTTATAAAAGATGTTCCTTAAATCTCCTTTGTGCTGACTTTTTTGAATCCATGTGCTTTATCATAGCTTGCAATTCATGTGGCCAAAAGGATAAAATCACATGTCATATTAAAGTTTGATGAAATTAACCTATTTTGCATATGAAAATCCTGACTAAATTTGCCTATAGTTCTTGTTAGTGAAACTGAACAACATCTGCGGTAAACATGCATACACTTTCAAACCAATTTCAAAGGAACAAAGGAAATTTATCTGTTAGGAAACCAGAGGGACAAGTTCAGGAAAATGTGGAAAATTTTATACCAGTGCAATAGTAGTGATGACATATTCTAGGTATTTTGACCATTCACTATGTTCATTAGGGTGGAAATGAAGGAGAGTGGATGGGGTGTATACTGTTGAGGGAGGGAAGAGGTGCTCACCTTGTTTGGTAGGATAGATGCATTCTTGAAAAAGGAACAGAAGAATACCTTCCTTCCATCAATCTTCAGTTTTCCAATCCTTCCAAATTGGAAATATTGAAAAAGAGACACTAGTGAGATGAATTTTTTTTCCAGATTTTACATCATTTGGATCTTTTTGATTACCTTTTTCCCGCATTTAAACTACTAGAAGGATGTTGGAAATATTGAAAAAGAGACACTAGTGAGATGAATTTTTTTCCAGATTTTACATCATTTGGATCTTTTTGATTACCTTTTTCCTGCATTTAAACTACTAGAAGGATGGATTTGTTTTCATTCTTCACCTATCCAATTTTTCCTTATGCTGTCCCTATACTCCAACTAAGTAGTGTTTTAATATGGCGGTAGAAGGGCATAACCTCATGATGCGGACAACAAAAGAAGCAAGATTGGTGATGCAGGAAAAAAGAATAAGATTTATGTGGTCTATTTCAACTATAGAATACAAGGGTGTTTTAGTAATTTTCAGATGTGGAAAATCTGAAAATTATAGTTATTTATATCTATTCATTGTTTCAAAATATGTTCCAAATATCTAAGAAAACAAAAAATTAAAAAAATATGTTTTTGATGCATTTCATCTATTCACACGTCCCTGTTGTAATTCTCAATTATTTTCTCTTGTTGATGTCTTATAAAAAAAAAATCAAATTCAAAGAAATATGTTTTTGACGCGTTCGTGTTCATTTCGTATTTCTTGATTACTTTTCTTAACAAATTAACATTAATGTTGTTTTTTTTACAAAAAAAACTAAAATGAGAAAATAAAAAAAATAAGGAGCAAAATAGACAAGGGACTAAAGTGTAAAAAAAATGAGGCATCAAGATATAATGGAGTTGCTTGGGGGACCAAGTAATTAAAAAAGCTATAAAACAAGAGAAATGAGAGACCAAAACAAAATAAATTGGGTTATGTGGAGACCAAGCAACTAAATAAAAGAGAAAATTTGTGGGTTATAAATAGATGAGTGAATTGTAGACGAAAGAAGCCCACCACACAAAAAAACCTAACTTTATCTCTCCTATATAAAATCCCTAGCCTTATCTCTTCCACCACAAACCCTAGCCACTAAGAGATAAAGAGAGAAAGAGCGAAAAAAGAAGAGAAAGTGTACTGAAATTTGAAAGAAAAACTCCAGTCATAAAAAATGAAGAGGAAGAAAAAACAACAAACTCTTCACTCCTTACCAAGGTGAAAACCCATCTCCAAGGTTGTTAAAATTGCGAGCTGACTCGTAAAATGTACGAGTCAACGTATGCTTATCGTGTAAAATCACATAAAAATTAAAAAAATGATAAAATCAGATTGAAATCGTGTGAAATCATTTAAAATTGGTAAAATCGATTAAAATTTTGATTTCACTACCAATTTTACAATAATTCTAAAATTTCAATTTTTATCTTCCTTGTTGCATACATTAACGCATGAGCCTCACAAGCACATGTATCCATGAATTTTTTTTTTCCAATCAATGATGAAGGAAACATCGTCTTGCTTAAACCCTTCCTAACAAATAAAAAATTATCTATTATGGGACAAAACTTTGCAAATTCTTATTCTATAGAGATATTTTTACGGACAAGAGTAATAGATCATAATCTGGAGTTTGATCCACTATGTGTTTATGTCTAAATACCATAGTCTTTTAAATAAGTTTACTACATTATGATTTCTCTATAAAAAATCCTATAACTTGTCTAAGATATGATCTAACAAGGATCCAAACTTCAAGATTAAAAGAAAGGTACTATTTTGAATTGTTTGATTCATTCGTTTTGGTTCATACGAAGCCTACAATTCTTTATCGATTCATTTGTTGAGATTCATGGTGTGTAACAAACAATATCTGAAACTTATGAAATGATAGCAATATCTAAAAGAAAGCATAATAATATCTAAAAGTGTTACATTATTCATCAAGACAAAATATATCGGATAAGCTAAAACACTACACTTGGTCATGCATTTGGAGGGAGGATTGGAATTGGTGCTAGCCAATAAGGGAGCGGAGCATAGTTGTGAAGACATAGCTATTTTTAATGTTTTTTCTTGGATGCAGAGTCTTACCAACCACTTACAACTTTTTTCCTTGGATCTTGCATGATAAGATTTTATCATGTAAGAACAAGCACACAACATTTTTATTGATGAAATTACTTTGAATTTTATGATTTATTTTTACAATTCGAGTTTACATTGTATTTTTCATGTCGTGTCAAAAAAAGGTTTTTGACAGCCTTTCCCATCTCCCTCTTCATCATTTTCCAGCACCACTTCCTCCATTTTCCAGCCCTGAAACCAGCCTCCAAACCTCACCATACAACCTAGAAAACTATAGCTGTAACCCCCACGTAACAGCCTTGAAAACTCCATCCAAATCATTGCTTGGTTTGTGGATTGTAATTGGAGCTACACTCCTCGATTTTAGATTTTTTTGGCTTGATGGAAAGATAAGACATAGGCCTAAACTTTTATGATGAGTTTAAGACTCAATCCTGCTGTTTTGATGCTCAAAACATGCACGAAACAGAAAAGTCAGAATCTGTCAAGAAGTTCATTTCAGCTTAGACTTTGTTTGGGTTTTTGGCCTCTATCTAGAGTTATAGATGTCAGAAAAAAGCAAACTTAGATGTGTTGAAAAGCTTAGAAGAAGATCTAAAACTTTTGTGAGGTGTACAACTCCAAATTGTGTAGTTTCAATGCTCTAAATCCAGCGGAATATTGCGGAAGAAACAACAATAGTACAACGTAGCAACCAAAACAACAACAACGCTATCTAGCACCACCCCTGACTATTCTAGCAGCTTTTCAAACCTCATACCATTCCTTGAAGATCAATTTCAAATTCCAAAGATCTTTTGAATGACTATTTTGATTTATGTTGATTTTGATATGTATCAATGAGGTTTTTAATTGAATAATTTTTACTATCGGGTTGATATTTTTGTTTGCATTTCAGTCAAATCCCTCAAGTTGTATCTTGCTAGTTTATGTGTATTGGTCATATCATGGTCATCTCAAACATTTTAGTATCATTTTCTTTATGTGTGAGAAGCATATTCACATTGTTATTCGATTCAAATAATATATATATTTTTTCTTATTCATGCATGTATATTCATATCTGATGAGTTTTGTATCTTGGTTACAAAATTCAATAAAGGTTTCAGCCTACATTAAAAGGCTGACATTCCAATATTTTCATAAATACTTCTTTTCCAAAATCATTTGTTTAATCTTCAATAAAAAAATTCAATGTTATTCACCTACAATGTTTAAGGCAAATGAACTTATAATAAGTCATACTTTGAATGTTGATTGGGAGTAGCACCTTCAACTTATAATTTAATTTTCAAAAATAAAAATCTTTTTTTAAAATGCATTAAAATTTTTTGATCAGTCATCCATCAACGATTCCTAATATAATGAATTCTTAAAGGTTGTTACTCTCAGGTGTTAATTGAAGATGACAAGGTGATTCATTAATGCGTGATGTGAATATCTTGGTTTTGAATAAATTGTCTACTTGCTGTGGCTGTACATAAACAAGTCATAACATAGATGTATACTGACATTGACGAGGGGCAACCGATAAAAAACTGAAAATAACACATCACATGAAAAATAAACCCCAAAAGGGTTATTGTCAAAACAATTTAGTCCACAAGGGATCTTCATATCAGCAGATCTTATTCCAAATAAATATACCCATGATAGTCATTGCTCAGGTAGAATTGAGGCGTACAATCTTCATTCATTTAACAAATACTGCGAATGAATCTTAGGTACTATAGTATAAATGAATCTTAACAAAGCATTATCCATGGATCATTTTTAAGATTCGGGTTGGGTTCTATGAGTCTAACATAAGCCCATTGGTTATTCATTGGTCATAGGTCATGATTAAAAGTCACCAACTGTAGACATGTCAATTCACCAAGTATTATTAAAATATTATAAATGAGATGACAAAGATGTATCGGGCTTGTGAATGATTAGGCTTAAACCAACCACTTAAGGTTTAACTCATTACAATAGATTCACTATCACCTATATATATACACACACCACTGGTAGATTAGGCATGAAAAACTGTTAGGAATAAAAAACAAGAGTAACAATGCAACTTATTTTTAGGTGGAATGTTTTAGGATGATAGTATCTTCCCTATAGCATATCTAATCCTTTACCTTAAAACTTTGTAAACTAGTTGAGGTTTTCTATAATCATAATACCAGGCGATACTTTTTTTTTAACATAAAATCTTTTTCCCCTCTATAACAAAAAATCCTTCCTCATCCTTGAGAAAGAAGGTCATGGTTGCCGCAATATTGGGTGCGGAAAGTGTTTTATTTTATTAGTCCTAAAGTTATTAGGTTTTCCTACTCTAAAGAGGAATACTTATGTTAGGGGCTTAGAAATCCATGTCCTTGATGGAACTGGCTGCTCTCTTTCAATAAGCAGCAATTTTGCTTTGATTGCGGGACTGAATCAGAACCTTAGGCATGACTCTTAAGAACCTTAGGTGCAACTCCTAGCATCTATCAAAATCCTTCTTCATATTCCATCACAAATCAACATTAGTACAGTTTTAACAGCCCTAAAACAGCATTTAAAAGTCAGATTTGGAAAATCCCCTAGGCTGTCCTGCATCACCTCACTGTCTTTTTGTTGTTACATGGTTAATGAAAGGAGCTGCTTCGCCTTTTGCTGTTCCTGCTAGGAGCTTTCCTCTTTTATTCATTGATTTCGAACTTCTGTTAATTTGTTATGTTTTGATGACTTCAGTTAATTACCCATGCAAGAGCCTGGTTGTTTTGGTCTTTGTTAGTCTCTTAGAGTGTGAACAGACTAATTAGAGTGGCCATACAGTTTTAATTTCATCATCAATTATTATCATAGTTTTGGTTTATTTTGAGTGATGCGCATTAATCAACTTAATCCTGGCAGTGTGACTACCTGCATCCTGATTGAATGACTATCTATAACAAACATATTTTAGGTTCAGAATTACATGTTAGAACCTTTCAATCATCTGCTTTTCATTCTCTTCAACTATTTTATGGAATCCAGTGCCAGTTCCTTTTGGTTTTCTGAGATGGAGTTGGAATATCAATATATAAAAGCTTCTCTGTTTTGGCATCACCGAACTATCCAACTATGCTATCCTTGAATAAATTGAAGGCATGGATAATTAAACCGTGGAAGTTTCTGCTTGTGGATTTTGAGTTTTATTAGCTTTGGCAATGACATTCGGTGATGTTGAGAAATTATCAATCTTGCACCGACACTGTTTAGTTATGCCCTCTACTGTTCCAGTTGCAGTTTGGTGTTGAATTATTTAGGGAAACAGTGTGAGTTTTGAGTTTTCAAGCTGCTAATTTTGCAACCATCTCTAAAATGGTCTGCCAATGGCTACTTGGCTTTAAGCTATCCACTTCTGCTCAAAAAACCAATAATGTGATTTCGCTGTGATCTTGCCCTTTTCTGTTTAATTCATGTAGAGACTGTCGTTCCTTACCTGACCTAATGGCAGTTTGCCTTGCTCAACCTGACCTATCTTACCCTTCTGCCATGTTTTTTAGGTGGCCCGAAAGCAGCATGTGTTGGTTGTGCTGGGTTTGCTGCATTCTCAGTTTTGATAGAGAAGTTCCTAGACAGACATACTTGAGTGGACAAGTACCCGGCTCCAGTTTTGCAGACCTTAGATCATCTGGATTTGGATTAGAGAACTAGCAGTCTAGCAGCTTGCAGTGAAATTGCAGTTTTTCCTTGCATTCGTTTTCAATCAATTTTAATTTGCCCCCGCTATGAAGCGGAACGACATTGAATATACATACATGTCTCGTATAATCTTTTCATTTTTTCATTTAGCCGATGCATCACATATAGAATATCCAGTGTGATCGTATAAATTCCATATCTGCTACAGTTTCTAATAACGAGTGACTGGTGCTCACTTGTCTTGTCTAGACTTGAGAGATTATCCTTCAAGAGCATGTATTCAACTCTGTCAGTGTGTAGACTTTTGCTGGTTCAATTATGGGTGCTGTTATCTTTATAACTCTGATTTGAATTGCTAAAATTACCCTTAAAAGAAAATGTAGCAGAGGACTTGGCTTCTCTCCCTTCCAAACTATTAAGCTTTTCATTTCGGTGAAATCACA
>Ga0325405_1005253_pt1 | contig 13158 bp, 6 predicted proteins | sample PopdelMetagenome_21_FD_205663 | JGI IMG/M metagenome (GOLD analysis project Ga0325405, IMG submission 205663) | Populus deltoides microbial communities from Bellville, Georgia, United States - Xylem-Control-R2 | ecosystem: Host-associated > Plants > Phyllosphere > Stem > Wood/Secondary xylem... | reverse complement strand
TTTTTTTTATCAAATTTTTACTTGTGTAAACAAGAATACAGTGAAAAAGTTCTGCAAATGACAAAGCACAGCCTGATTTTCTTTTCCCATGTTATACAGATGGACAAAGGATTCAACTGTCGTAAGTCCAAAAACTCCACTTATGCCTGTCATTTTTCTTTTTCACGAACTCTTACAAACTTGCCATGATTTTATTAGATGACGTGCCATGTCTCTGCCTGTTCCAACAAAAAAAAAGGGAGACCTTTCTCATCAAATGAGGATATATATGACTTTTTAATTAGACTCGATGGTGCACACCCAGGAAATTAAGTTCCCAACCAAATAGGCATCATTAAACAGAAGAATAAGTTTAGAACAGATCAAGGAAGATCCTGTACGTGTTTGATATTGCTCGAAAAGAAACTATTGTAAGAAAGTGGCATATCATATGGATGATGCCACAACCATGGTTTAGGCCTAGATCCAAGCCCTAACCATAACTCATTTGAAGTGCTGTTTGGAACTCAGGGACATGATGCAATTTAACTTCCTAATTAATGGAGACGCCAAAAAGCTTTGAAGTTGACATGCTTACGCCATGGAAATTGGGTTAGGTTCAAAGATGTTGAAGATTAGTAAAGGATAAAGCTTTCATAATATTGTGCATTCTCCACATATAGTGCCGATGTCGAGTATATGGTTATGTGTTTCTGTCATTAGCAAATTGGCTAGGGCATGAGTTGGTGGGGGCAAAGAGCAAAGGACTGTAGTTCGAAGAATTCTCAATACACCATTCTTCTCAGGATTCAAATAATATAGCATCTAAGTTGATTATCCCACCATACCAACCTCTTGATTTATGTCGTCCATTCATTTTTTTTGAAAGAGATGGCATGAGAGGGAAGTAACCTATCAATTACCAGGAGAAGCTTTGCACGAAATTTTTTACCAAAGATGTGGACATTTGATCATTAATAACAATATTTTTTCTCCAATAGAGATAGAGATTGATCACTATGGCACGTCTACTGGTTGCAAGTTTGGCAACAATGTGACTTCCTGATAGTACCAGGAAGCAGATATGATGGTTGCCAATCCTTTCATCAAGCAAGTATATATCCAATGATCAATCAGGTTACTGTCGACAAACTTTTGATCTCTCATCGCTTTGACACATGACGGAACGGAACAGTGGCAATAGCGAGGTAGGAGATAAAGAAGATGTGCTAGCTACATCGAAAAAACATGAATCAATGACTAAACAATGGCAATTGATCCTTTAGAAACAGCTAAACAGCCTTTGATATCCATATATTATTATAAAAAAAAACCCTTTAATATCCACATTGTTAGTGGATTACGACCTTGAGATGATACGTATATAAGCAGGAACAAAAACATGCGTGCAAATTAGTAATATTATTCTCAATGCACCATCCACCATCAGTATTATAAAACACAAAGTTATATGCTATGGACAACAATGCTATTGAGAAGATTATAAAATATGTATTAGAGTAATTGGTTTTTTAAAGAATGTAGAGAGATCATGAAAAAAATTTAGCCAAGGTAGAAAGACAAATGAGTGGATGATGATGGTCGTGACCTTATCCTCTTTCAACCAATCACTACAAAAATGTGATGACCCCATTTAGAAGAGTTGTGAGGGAAAGAAAGGAAAAAATAAAAGATTTGTTTTAGTGGTGGAGAGTGGAGACAGTGCACACACGGTACAGATGACGGTACAAAAAACTAGCAAGTCCATGATGGGGATCGAAGCTTGGAAGGTTTGAAAACAGATTTTGATGAGTGGTATCCTGCGGCCTCATGAAATTTTCAGGAGTCTCGTTTCAGGTGGCGACACGTGAACCAGAGATGATTATAGAACTGGGATTGGAGATTAATTCATCAAATACTGCATGCGTCTTTCAAAAGCAATAAAACACCATATTTGGTGGCCCAACTTTTCACTTCCATAGTTTCATATTAGGTTCATATCGTCTTTCAAAAGCAATAAAACACCATATTTGGTGGCCCAACTTTTCACTTCCATAGTTTCATATTAGGTTCATATTTTATTAATGTATTCATCACCATGTTACAGGTTCAGTTGTTGTGAAATTAATATCGAAAATCCAGGTTTAAATCTTAATAGTTATCGATTTAAGTATGCAGAAATGAATAGCTCATGGAACTTCAGGTTCTGCAATATCCCTGCCAGAATCCTGTTTTCAGTATGCGTGTTCCTGTACATGCCATAAAAGTGAGAGTGAGAGGGAAAGATGCGGGTGGCCTTTATCGGAGGTGAGTTGGCAGACGGTGCGATTTGGTGGGCGAGTGGTGCGCCTGGCACCCACGGTAATATATGGACCCAGTAGGGAACATGATCAGCTGTTTCATTTTTATGCGTTACCCTCCCAAAAATGATGCTTGCTACCATATTGTAGTTGTTAAATCCAGCCCCCCTCCGTACTAGCACTTTAGTCATTTTTATGGTGCTCTCTCTTTCTGTGTCTGCATTTTATCTATGGCTATATATGAGTTTAGACTAGGCATGTATATATGAGGAATATGTAATTGTGGATAAGGAGAACAAGTTGCAGCGCATCAATATTAGTTGCTGATGGTATCTTTTTTGTTTTTGTTGTTTTCCTTAATTGGTAGGACCATGAACTAGCCCTTCTCCAACATGTTTAATGATTAATCAAATCAAAGCATCTTCGCGAATTTTATGCCTGATGTGGGTTTGCATAGTGTCGTTCTGTGCGTTCATTGGCATCTCCGGATAATTTCTTGGTTTATCATTTAAAATATGATCGGTGGATCTCTCGATCATTTCCTAACAAGGCACTTTCCTTACTTTTCCCTGCAGCTTCTAAGCAATGACTGCACGGGATATGATAACGGTGCAGTCAATGCCATGACAACACATACATGCTATAATAACTAGACTGCTTAAAAAAAGCTGATTCTGCTAGAGTGATGATCATGAACGTCACAGGTCTAGCCTTGCCACCGCCACCCTGCACTAGTGTTCTGCAGCAAAAATTCAGGTCTAAAAAGTACTGTTGTTATAATTCCCGACGCTTCTTGATCTCTTTTCAGGGAGGAAAATCTTACCTAAGAGGACAGGATTAGTCCGCAGATCTTAGTAAATCGCAGTGCATTTAAATTAACATCATATATTGTACTTCATGAAATTATTGTTGGCTTGGCCTTCACCTTCCACAAATAGCATATTCTAGGTCACTCACATTTATCGATTGTGGCAATAGCATATCTTAGTTTGGCGTCCCTTCTACCAGATAACTTGCTGTCGGTCGATCATGTCTTGTCCAACTTATTTCGACAGACTTTACATGGTGTAAATTATTTTCACCCTCCTTGTTCTTTTTCTTTGTAAAAAATGCTCCTTGTTTACATATGGAGTGTCTGAAGTCAAGTCCTTTATGGTGAATCGCCAAAAAAAGAAGGCAACTTTAGCTTCATTTATATATGTGGCTATAACCGAAAAATGGCGAATTGACCATGCATCAAAAGCAAGGGACATGGTCAATACAGAACCGTTTTCCCTTCTCTCTGCTTGGACTATACAAGTCATTCTTGCACTAACTACACCCCAGAAAATGACACTGCCATACAGGCCACGATCTGAGGACAGTAACCGGTGGTTCCCATCACAGCCCAGACAGATTAAGTTTAATTAGCAAGGAAAGATGGATTTGTTTCCTGTTCTGTTTTTCTTACCCTTGTTTCAGCTTTTGTATGCACAGCCTTGTATAAATAGCAGGTTACTTTATCTGGCAGGTTGCTAAAGAAAAGTAGGGAAAAAAAAAAAAAAAGTGAGTGCGGAATCCATCACCAAAGCTGGCATAGTATGCACTTTATAACATAACCAATGTTAATAATCAATGAGGGGATGGATTAATAAATCTATTTGCAGCTTAATTTTCAGATCACGGCAATGCATGATGCACGATGACCAATAAGCAGGCAACAAGAGATTTCACAAAGAAACAAATAGGAGGCCGCCATATGATAACCGAACACCAGTTAGGCTTGGCCTTTTGTAGATGAGTTTCATGAAAATTCCTCGTTTAATTAATCATCCCTAACTTTTATTCTCATCTACAAAGAATTTAAGAGTTGAAAGGAGGATGAAGAAAAGTTCCATGGTGGGAGATCACCTAAACTGAGCACATTTAATTGAATAAATTAAAGAAAAAAGAATGAAATAGAATATTCAGCTCTGTTGATAAAATACCATACAAACGCTTGCGTTTGTAAGTTGCTGCTTCCAAGTTCTGTAAGGACCTTTTTGATCTAATCTTCTTGGTAATATAGTCCAAGCTAGTGGGGCTGAAGGGGATGTCGAATGAATGAGGGTATGTTTTTTTTTTAAATTGATAACTTAAATAAAATATAAATATTAAATACTATCAGATTTAACTGTAACTAATTCAAGATATATGTATTTGTGTCGGATAAATATAACATTATATATATATATATATATATTGTTATTTTATTTTATTTTATATTGAATAGTATTCAGACGAATATCATATATGTCAAAAACTCGATAAATAAAATATATTTTATTTTATTTTATTTTATTATATATATATATAATGAGGTTTTTTTCGTTTAATTTGTTTTGTTTTATCTCAAACTACGTACATGATATATTTGGGATGGATCCACCGACCTGACCTGATAAATCTAGTACCCAAACCTTTAATCCGGCTAGATCCCAAGCCTGATCTAATAAAATATGGTTTTAATTTTTTTTACACCGGAAAAGAAACGGGGGGAAAGTAGAATGATTTCAAGGAATAATTTGAGGCCATTGACTTACGCTTCCTTCTTGTCGTGTAGGAAAATGCAAGGTTGTATGTTCAGTGGGCATTGTTATAGTTTAATGAGACAACGGACAAACAAGATCGCCGACGCTAATTAGCTTTATAATGGCTTGTGATTAATTTTGCCTCGACAAAGTAAGATCAGTGAAGCTTGCAAAGGTTGTTTCTTGCCTGGATCAATTCAATAAATAAAAAGCCTTTGGAGAAGAAGATTAGATGAAAAGGATGGGATTAGGTACCTGTTAACTAGATAGATAATTCCTCTTTGATGGACCCTCCCATCCCAAGTTGTGAGTGCTTAATGAGTCATCGAAATACATTAAAAATGGTTAAACCCAGATCAGCACTATTATTTAAACTTGCCTTTTAAACTGAACTTCTTTGCGTCATAGAGCACAAGGTATTATTATTGGCTGATGGAGTTTGAAGTCCGAAATGGCCCAGGTTTCCGTGGAAAACCTCCCCTGAGATTGACTCTAAAATCATCTCTCAGTTTCCATCTCTCCTCCTCTTATTCCAAAACATTCCCATTTATCCCCACATCACCTTCTCTGTAGCAAGCATCATATCTCAGCAAAAATATTATTTAAATCAAATTTCTATGATTGCATTACACACACGAACACACATACATAAATAGCAAGTACGCATGCATAAACTAGCATGTGTCAACGTCCTTTCACGAGGTCTAAAGACATCATACGATCTCCTTTAGGAGAGTGAGCGGGTGTATGGATGCATGCTTTTCTGGCCTTGAATATCATGCATACATGCATGAAATCTCAAGGGTTGGTCGAGTGATCAAGAAGGTATACTTCCCTCGTTAACTTACAAGGATTTATTAGAGTTTTCTAACACATCAACTATACCAAGAATATATTTTAAAATTATTAAAGAAAAAAACCTTAAATCTTAGTTGACTAGCGAAGTATTCTAATATATCCTTGGCACCGAGAAAAAAAATTATGCATACATGAGATAGCATTTATGGTACCATTCACAATAATTGTTTTAATTCTGCTCACGTAAGCTTCTGATACTGTTGATACTTGTTGCTGAAATTGGCCCGCCTCATTAGCCTTTTTTTCTCCTATAAAACCCCTCAAATTCTCATGCTGTTCTTCATTGCCACAATCTCCAGAAACAAGAATACAAAACCTTGAAGTATCATCCTAGACTTCTAGCCATGCTTCCAGGTGAGCTCACAGGAATTCGCTATCTAACAGCTGATCAAAATCTGGTTCCATTTCCGGCTAATTTCGGCATGATGCAACAAAGCAACATACCATCCTTCCATTTCAACAGGCTCTTAAGCAACTTGCAGAATTCATCCTTACCTCAAACAGTTTATGAATTCGCTCCGCAGTCCTCGAGTCTCAGCAACAACTCAACTTCAGATGAATCCGAGGAACACCAACTGAGCATCATCGACGAAAGGAAGCAGCGGAGAATGATTTCCAATAGAGAGTCCGCCCGTAGGTCAAGGATGAGGAAACAGAAGCACCTAGACGAGCTATGGTCTCAGGTGGTTCGGTTGCGAACTGAGAACCACAATCTGATAGACAAGTTGAGTCATGTGTCTGAGTGTCATGACCGTGTTCTTCAAGAGAATGCAAGGCTCAAACAAGAAGCTTCTGATTTTCGCCAAATGCTTACTGACTTTCAAATTGGCAGTCCTTACACTACTACTGCTTTAAGGGATCTTGAAGAGGTCCCCTGCAACACGGCCCATCTCAGAGCTGAATCCTCAAACCAATCCATCACTAGTTCCGTGGGCTTGCTTCATTGAAAACAAGAGATCGTTTGCCATTTTAATAACTACTTCATGTTCCTTCTGTTGTGATAATTATCAATGAGTATTTGCCTTAACTTTAGCTTATATCTTCTATAACAGCTTTTTAACCATTCCCCTCCTTGGCTTAATTATCACCCCAAGTCCTTAAAACAATCAAATCCCTTTATATAACTTTCTATCAAACTTCTCGCCGCGTATGCATTAATGCAGGCGGCAAAGAAAATTACTACTTGAAAATGATATATCCTAAGGGTCCATTAGGAACATATAAAAGAATAATCATGCTTGAACAACTTTTAATTATGAACTTAAGAGCCCCACCAACCCTTAATATTAGAGTCCACCAGAAGTACTAATTAATCACAGATGAAATTGACGAAACCAGAAAAGGAGAAAGAAAGAAAAGAAAAGAAAGAAAGAAAGAAAGAAAGAAAAAGGAGAAAGAAACAATGATCTCTGACGTTTCGAGATTTTGTTTCATTCACTATAAGAGGAAGTAAGACTTTTCTCAGGTGGACTAAAAGATGATGAAGAAACAAGAAAAATTCCTGGAAGTGGTGGACCTTGTCTGAACTGGATCATTCACGCCAAGGCGAAGGGAGGTCCCATAGCTAGGTCAAGTGTTGCTCACGATTGCATGAGCAACAAGACAAATGGTTGTGGAGGTGCTGGTGGTAGTGGCTCATCATACAAGTAACAACTACTGCTACAAGAAGCAAAAACATTTGAAAGGGCTATCCACTAAAATACCCTCAACCAGCTCAAGTACTATTCTTAGCTTTTTGTGAGGACACCATTGCCCTGCCTAACTTGGTTTGCCTGAGTAGAGTTTTCTCACCAATCCTGAGGGCATCATCATAGTGGAGCCTATGTACTTCAGGTGTTGTTTTGCAAACGGTTCCTTTCTGTAATAATGGCATATAAAACTACACTGGCAAGCCTGTCTGTTCCTCGCATATCTTTCTTCTTCTTTTTTGCACAAGGATTTGTTCCTACAGATACAGGAATCGAATGAAACATTTACTTGAAAATATATATGATTTATATTATTTTTTAATATTCTCTTTCAAGTTAAAATTTTAGATTTCCATGCTATCATTTGCTTTCTAATATAAAACAATATTAAACCATTATATGAAATTTTAGAATTTAATTTATATTATTTTTTAATACTAACATACAGATATATGAGGTAATATTAGCACCCATGATGATTATATAGTTGACTTGAATAAAATGAACCCCATTTTTTTCCACAAAACTTCCATTATTTGGGTTTTGTTTCAATCCGTAAGATGTCTGGATGGGCTTTAGCAGATCACCTAAGAGTTCACATCTCCGTTCAATCAGAAATTATTTTTTTAATGAATATTTTAGTTTCTGTACTTATTCTGAACTGTCAAAATCTCAGTTTTAATAAACAAGTTAAGAAATCAAAATCAATGTGCTTAAACTTCAAAGTTCATGGAAAACCTTGGAATTGTTAATGGGGGAAAGTAATTCAGTCCATATGGCATCACAAGCTTTTAAAAAAATTAGAATGCTCGGCTAAATCAACGTGCTCTTCTTCTTTCTTTCTTTTTTAGAAAGAATTTCAGATTAAAATGGCCGAAAGTGCATGGGTTGTAATTTTGTTTTTTTATTAATGTAAATATTCGGAACAGTTTTCACTTACTTTGATTAATTTTATAAATTTTAAAATTAATAACTGTTTAACCTTTTAGTATTAATCATATTAACAAACATAATATAAAACTTTAAAAAAATAAACTTTTTAATCTCAAGTCTTTCCCGATCGTTTGCCTGCGCTGTATTTGTTGTGCCGAGTAAGAGCTGAAAGTTTCTCCAAAACCTCTGCACACTGCTTCCTATTGATTGTCGAATATCATCGTCTTCTTGTCGTGCGTGGACGTAATCATATAAAACCTTGTGTTTGTATATTTAATTTATTTTCCTCTCGCTCTTTTCCTTTGGGATATCTTTTGTATATATCCTTTGCTCCTCATGAACACGATGGATCAGTAGATATTAAAATTAAAAAAAATATTTTGAGCATATTGTAGTTTTTTTTTTAACTAAACTTTTTAATATTACATTTTGCAATTTGAATAAAACAGATATTGAAAATCAATTAAATGATAATAATAATATAAATATAACTCATTTTTGTTTTCCCTTCACGCTAATCCTCTCTTCTCTCTCATGTTTTTCTTTGTCAAACACAAGTCTAAAAGAAAAACCCAAACACGCACAAATATAAGGTTTAAGACAAAATCTCTACCTTCTTCTATTTTGTGGCAAACTTTCCTCCGTTTTCCATTGGGATTACTTGAAATTTGAGTCTCTGGAATGCTTAGCTGTCCGTGAAAAGGTCAAGTTGCAGGTCAAAAGGTGGGCACTTGAATACTAGTAGGATTAAATTTTTATTGGCAGAGCGAGAGATTGTAATTTCGTCTCTTTTATTTTAGTTCAAAAGGTTAAGAAAGAAAATAAAGAGAGTTTTCATTGTTGCAAAAATAAAGAGAGAGCAATTCTTTATCATCTAAGATATCAAAAGGTAGGAGGAAAAGCACTTTAGCATCTATAATTTTTACACTATTCCACTTCAGATCATTTTGTTTAGCAATTTCCAATGCCAGGCTCATAGTGTCCATTCGCATTCTGTTTCATGCTTACACGAACCAATAGCAATATGGGGTCCTTGCTACAGTTGCACCTCCTGCCACCTCTTTCTCCATAAAAATATGTCGAGCTGCCACGAGAAATAAAGCGGCACATTCATCGTCATCCACTGGCAAAGCCACTATCTCATTATATCGGGAAATGCATTTGTGTTTTGTGTTTTCTTTACGGAAGGATTCAGATGGGTTTTGGTTGTGTTTTCGTGTATGATTCGTGGTCCAAACTGACCGGATTTTGGGTTTAAACTAAGGCAGATCAAGGCTGTGAAATTGACTGGCATTTGAGTCAAAAAAAGGTGTGATTTCTAATTCCATTTAAGGTTAAATTGCCCAGAAAGAACGAAGGTTTTGGCAGAGATATGGGGTGAAATGTGATGCTGGCAACTGTGGAGGGTAGATGGGGATAAAATAGTCAAAGAGATGGAGAATCTGTTGGAGGTGATGGGGAAAGGTCGTTGCGCAGAAGAAAGGGAGAGATACGATAGAGATGATGGTTCCCTATGTAAAGTGTAAACAGATGGGAGAGAAGCGCTAATTTATTTTTTTCTTCAAGTTTTTCGATGATATTTTTATTATTTCTAGTGTATGCTTTCTAGTTAGTATTTCGAATATAGTAACTAATTAATATTTAGGTTACAAAGTATAATTAATTTTTCAAATAGATATACCAGTGGGAATGTTATTTTAGTCATTATATATATATATAAATGTTATTTAATGGGTACCAAATAAGTGGCAAACAACAACAGGTGCCCAGATGCATAAATCATTACACAAATGCCATTTTATTGTAGAACAGTGGAAGGCGTATCACCAGAAGAGAATCTGTAACGATGAAATCTGATCGATATAAAAACTGAGTGTTCATGCTCTAACAATTAAATGATAAAATAAAACTAATTAGTACAGAAATACCACTGGTAAAAAGAGGGGGGGAGAAGGGTCATGGTCCACTTATATCTTGTGTGTAGATATAGTCTGTATGATCAGCCATGGACCGTCTAATCAAACACTCTTCTGCACTTTCTAACCCAGAGCATGACCCATCATCATTGATGCTTGACTCCTCCTGCATGAACAGAAACAAGGACATTAGCTCGCAATCTTGCATCGTGATAAATAACTTAATTTTTCTTGAGGGAGACGACTAGAAATACAAGCTCACAGGTGATGATCCCGCAGGAATGTGTGAGGATGTTTCCGGCGGTGTGGATTCTGGCCTGGTGGAGGCTGAAATAGACCTGGATTTTGCACCTGAGAATAAAAGAAACAGTACCATCATTAAGAAAGTGAGCTTCCTTGGCATTTTTGTGATTAAGACAGCAAGAGCTAGTGGAGATAAATGGAAGGCGATGGAAAGGTTTGCTACCTTATATAATTGAGGCGGTGTATCGAGAAGTGAGACCGACTTGGGATGGAGAGTAAGGGGAAGGCTCCTCCATAAATGAGCATTGAAATCATGCCACCAAAAGTCAAACATTACATCGCCAGTGCCCCCTTGGGGTCAATGATTTCTATTTCTTTCTTCCTGGGAAACACCACCATTTAGAGACATCGTCGAGAATTGTTTTTCCTCTCGTCCTTTTGCCTTTTCCATGTCGATGACGCAGTCAAGGAGTTGTGCTACGTGTGATAAGAAGCTAGCTAGCTGTCCTTGCTGGTGTTTGATAAGGGTCTTGCATGTGATAGACACCTACCGATCTCGGGCTCCGGATGGGAATTTATTGGCAACCTTCCATGATTTAGCTGCTCCTGTAGTTTTTTAGAACTCGATTACGGTAATTTTAATTCAACATGCCGGTAAGCCTGTAGCTCGATTAGCAGTAGGATCATTCTCCTCCTATCCTCTTCTTTGTAACAAAAAAATAAATTGAATTCAACATAAATGAGAAAAGGCACGCCAAATTAGGTGGATAAATTGGGCAATCATAATGTAAAATGCAAATAAATAGAGAAATGACACAAAAACAAAAAGTTTTTGGTAAAATATCTTATTTTTTTAGGATGTCAAGGTTCCTAACCATAATATTTAATTAAATTTTTATAAATTAGTCGATCGCACCGCGATAATCAATTAAACCAGCAGACATATTACAACTGTCATTGAAATTTTATTAATTACAAGGGTTGATATGGCATTACCAATAAAATTTGCATTTGGCTGATAATAGTTTTTTTAGACAAATATCAAAACACGTGTGTGAGATCTTTTTAACTTTGTTATTTTAAATGAATCCGATCTTTTATATGATATCTTCTATGTAAATATCACTTACATTCAGATATTTGCATACATTGTAACTAAGCAAATATAAAGTTCGACCATTGTACTCAGTATTCAACCGAATTTACAACATGTCATTGTTTAATTGCACTAACCAAATTATTTTTATTACTGAATATTTTTTAAATTTTCAAATCAAACCTTCTTGGAATGTGTTTATGGCTTAGTGCCAAGTCATTATAAATAACAAAACTATACCCATAAGCATCTTCTAATTCAAGAACATGAAATATGATTTCATCATCATCAACAACATCATTATTATTTAACAACAAACAATTTCTTTTATTTCTACATACAACGTATCTAGATTGTCATTTAACAATAAAATACTCTACCATTGAATGTGATTCTACTATTCATGTCATGAACAATGGCATCATGTAATAACACAACGTAAACATGTTATGAGATATTCTGTAAAATAAAACAATTTAGATTTTGGTCAATTAGACATAATTTTAATTAAATTGTATTACTCCAATCCTAATTGGCAAAATTCATATCAAATTCAATCAAATTTCTAACATTTAACATTAAAGCAAATTCACTAAAAATTAAACATAATTCATAAAATGAAATCTAATTAATCTTTTTATGCTCAAATACGTTAAATCAAACCTAATTAATTCATAGCAAATTATTAAATTAATATAATTCAAAAAAAACACTAAATTCGTCAACTTATCAACAATTCAATGGAACATGTAATTCGTTATAATTCTACTATATTCATGATCTCTTGCTTTAAATCATCAAGCGTAGTTGATTACATTATTAGTTGATTCCAACAATACATAAAATTCCTAATTCGACAATTTAATAGTAATTAAACGCAACATATAATTAATTGAAATAATTAATTTATTGTATTTTCATATTCAACTATATCAAAACATCAATAGTTTATGATATTTTTAATTAATCTAACATCAATTCAACAAATTCTAAAGTCACCATATACTTTATATTCAACTTGAATAATCATTTCATTTCAACCAAACCACACACAAATTCATAGCAACGTAGAATGTTTACCTTGCTTGTAGGACTAGAGAAAAGGCTAGGGCAATAGCGACAAAAAATGTAACAGTGGATTTTTAACATATAAATATTCAAGGATGCTTAAAGACTAGAATATGTTTAATTTTTTATTGTTTCAAGGTAAAAAATACAACTGTTTATTATGTTTTTTTAAAGAGAAATTGAGGGCATTGGTTGGTTTTTGAAGAGAGATGCAACGTTTGTATGTGTTATTTTTTTGTGTGTTTTTCTATCTTAATTAATGTCACATTTTTGAAGTACGACATACTAAGTTGTCGCGGTTCAGAAATATAATGCTTAAACATATCGCGATTTCTAATAGTAATATTTACTAAATGTTGAGCTCTTGAAGTGTGATATAGCCAAAGTGTGTTATTTTACTATTTTTCTTTCAAACAATGTCATAGTTAGCATCTAATTTTCGTGAATTTCATGCATCACGTGTCTAGCTCACATCTCCACATGTGATAAGTTTCGAATAAGTAAAATATCAATAATAATAAAAAAAAA
>Ga0325405_1005250_pt1 | contig 13162 bp, 6 predicted proteins | sample PopdelMetagenome_21_FD_205663 | JGI IMG/M metagenome (GOLD analysis project Ga0325405, IMG submission 205663) | Populus deltoides microbial communities from Bellville, Georgia, United States - Xylem-Control-R2 | ecosystem: Host-associated > Plants > Phyllosphere > Stem > Wood/Secondary xylem... | reverse complement strand
GGACCTGGTCGCTCTGATCTTTGCATGGTCCAACTATTTATGTTTTGACCCACTCGGTCCATAACGCGTTCAGCACAAAGTTGAGGAATAATTAGCCACTGCACCAAGCTTGAAACTTTCGTGTTTATGTTTATCAAAAATAATATAAATTATATTTTAAAATTTTATATAATAATTTAAATTATTAGATTAAAATGGTTTTTTGACATGATATTAAAGTCTTATGACGAAACAATGACGAGTTTAAATTACACCATCTTTATTTATTAGATAAAAATGAAGCATAAGGTAGTGTAAATTTGTGCAAGTTTTAAGATCAAAGAGCTTTTATTTAAGATAATATATTAGAAAATAACATAAATTATATCTTCAGATTCTATCTAACAACTTAATATTAGATTGAGATGATTTTTTTTACCATTTACGTGAATAATTCAAAGCTAGAGAGGCTTACTAAAAAAGAAAAAACTACATGAAATAAAAAGAAAACAAGCATGGAAAAAGTTCTCTCTGATGGCATTATCGAACAGGTTCTGAGTGATTCACATGTGCAAAAATACAAAATATTGGCGCCGAGCTACTTTTCTTTGCACAACTGTCTGTGCTGCGCAACACAATAAAGCATTTGAAAGGGCAATTTGTGTCAATGGACAAAATCCAATTCGGTCGCACGGGTAGCAGAATTTACAGCTTCTCCGAGTCAAAAAAAAAGAAAAAAAGAAAAAGCCAAATCTTACACACCAGCATTAAAAAAAACAATGCATTGACCATCGAGAAGCCTACAATGACTATAGTTCTTTGCTCCGAAACCACTGCATCAGCTTGTTTGTATGCCTTAATTGTATGTTGTCAGTGTCTCCAAATAAACCATATTCCAAGAGCTGATAATCCGAAACTACAAGCAACAACAATGGCTAGAACCACTGCAAAAAATGTTGCTGCCATGCACCATCTCCTGCGTAACACGATGAGATCACACTGTTCACAGAATACCACGAGGCATGAACCATATCAAAGCCCAGTAAGGCCTAAAAAGGCATGAAACCATACCAAGAGGACACAACTTTTCTTCTTTTCTTCTTCTTTTGTATTTTATTTTTTAATGAGGAAAAGAGCCATAACCTTCAACTGATTATATATTCATCTTCTGTAATCATGAAGTAATTGTTTATACAAGGATGAACCCAGTTAATAAATAAAAACGTCGAGGAAAAGAAACGAAAACCATAATGAACTGGGGCTGATTTCGATAAAGTAAAAAGCTACCTACCGTTATGCTGGGGCCTTGATGTTCCAGTTAATTAAACGATAACTTCCAAAAACAAACTTCCGAGAGCAGCGACATCAGAAATGCAGTCGGCAGATCCTGAAGGGACTACAGCCCATCTGATGAATGAATCATTTCCTTTTTGATCAGTAAAATTGAGTAAATGGACCTGAAATCATGCATTTACAATTATTGGCTTCCCAAAGTATACTTCATCATAGCCAGTATGAATTAGGAAGTAGCTTTAATTTTGACATCTTTTACCTGATCGAGAAGATGATTATGAACACCACTTTGATTTGCATTTAGATCAAACTAGCCAACTGCCCGTGCTTTGCCATTGGTCGGAGAAATAATTTTTTTTTAGAAAAGAAATGTAATGGCTTATCCAACATGGTTTTTTTATAGCAAACATTTTTTTTCCAGCAAAAGAAATGAGTGTAGAAGCTTATACAACACTTTGTTCTTACAACAAACGCAAAAAATAAAAAATAAAAACAAAAAAGCTAATAATTATGCATATTGAGTTTTAAAAAAAATAATCTAAAAAACAAATCTTGAGTTAACTGGATCAATTAAACCCGCGATGAGATTCTTATTGGATCTAATAATTTTTTTATTTTAAAAATTATTTTTCATCTAGACACCAAAGAGAAGGGCTGGTACACATACATGAAACAAAAAATGCTTTGAAAGTTTGATAATAATTTCTTGTTAAAAAACCTATAAAAATAATTTTTTTAATCTCAAGGAGCTGAAAATACACCAAGTTTAAAAAGTTTTCAAAAATAACAAATAGGCTATACACCAAATCAAATAATATTCTAATATAAAAATGCAAAAGACTTGCCTTAATTTTATTTAAAAAGCAAAAAAAAAAATCAATAAAAAACTAAACTCGAAGGATAAAATAGGAAAGAAAAAATAAAATATGATAAAAAAAAAAGGTGGCGCAGGCACACTAGCCCGGTAAATTCAAGCTACAAAGATAAATTTGTGACTCGGATCATAAGGTTGAACTATCTTCATAGGAAACAAATTAAAGAAAAAAATAGCTCAATTTTAAATAAATTTAATGTTGAAGGATGAAATTGAAAATAAAATGATGAAAAAAAAAGAGACCGATATCAATACATGTTAACACTTCACACTTATAATCTGGATTATGAGACCTAGATCACTGCATGAAAAAATTCACAATCCAAACTCAAAATCAATCAAATATTAAAGGATGAAATAAAAAAAAAAGAATGAAAATAAAAAAAGAAAAGAATAAGGACCAAATAAAAATAAATAAAATGATGAGGAATGGAATTAAAAAATAAAATTCAATTAAGAAAATGATATAAAAAATAGTAATTTAAAAAACTAGGATCAAATCTAATATAAAAATTAAATTAAATTAAATTAAATTTTAGAGGATTAAATTGAAAAAAAATAGCAATTAAAAGGATAAAGAGCAAATCTGATATAAAAACCAAATTAAATTTCAATAGATAAAACTGAAAAGAAAAATAAATAAAATAAATATAAAATAATCAAATATTAATTAAAAAAATAAGGACTATAATTGAAATAAAAATAAAATAGGAGGACACTTTTTATTTTTTGTTTGACTAGCGCGAACTAGAGGTTGTGAGAGAGAAAAAAAGAGGGGCAAAAATTTAACTGTGGTGAATCACAACACACACGCCACCTCATTGGAAGTGCCTCAACTTGGCAGTTTTATTGACATGAAGGTCAGGCAATTTTGGCTGCTGTATTTTTATTTTTTGTTTGACTAGCGCGAATCTAAAGGCCATGAGAGAGAGAGAAAAAGGGGGAAAAAATTTAACATTGGTGAATCACAACACACACACCACCTCATTGGAAGCACCTCCATTCGGCGGTTCTATTGACATGAAGGTCGGACAATTTTGGCCGCCGTAGGAATGCACAAACGCCACTTGAACACAACGACCCTCCACATGTACAAGTCACTTTTTATTATTTTTTATATTGCTAAAAAGACTAAACTAATCCTCATTCACATTGTATATAACAAAAAAAAACCATAAAAAAGTCCAAATAGCCCCTAAATGATAGCTTTAAAATTTTTAATTTGAAGGGCATTGAAGCAATTACACCATTTCTCAAAAAAGAAAATGACAAAAAAACCCTTCCATACTTGTGATTTTTAAAGGGTAATATAATTATTTTACCATTTATTTTTATACGATAAGATCATGTTGCCTTTCCCAAATCAACAATGACCAATGAGTCCCCATGAAAAGAAAACTTTACCCCCAAAGTAAAATGTTGATTTTTTTTAGTGGAGAGGCAAAATGGTGATTTTACTATAGCAACTAGTGCTACAATAAAAAAACCCACGCCCCCTATATATATAATGCTGCAATATAACCTGCATTGCATTCACCTAACTCCTGAGCAATGAACCAAGCAAGTTCTGAAATGTGAAGCTTCAGGTCTGAGTAGATGACTTTCAATATCATTTCTTAGTTATTTGTCCAATTTGCTCTTCATATGTGCATGGAAGTAAATGATTAAATATGATAAAAAAGCATCTTGATTAAGCCATCATAATACGCTAAAGAGAAAATATGATGGGTTATAGAAGCAACATGTGTATACAGCACATTCAGACTCAAAAAACCTGATTCATCTCAACCAAAAAGATAGTTTGAAGATTTAAAGCACATGATAAAAGACAAAACATTCTATATGCCTGTTCTTTCATGGTATGAAACCTTTTCCCTCACGATCTAGGAGCCTATTTGATGCAACTTCTTTTAAGTAACTTACCGTGTCCTTTTTGACAAATATAGATAGTTTATTCTATACTTATTATGTAAGAAAACAAAAAACCTATAGTGCAATTTGACATCATTTGAGTGGAAGATGAAGAGTGAATAAACAAGATTTTTACTCATTGAACTTGAAAAACATTTTGACTACATTTGCGTAAAAACAGTTTTGTCAGACAAATTTCATCAGTATAATATATTCTCCTAGAAATGAATTACGAAAATCAACTTTTGACATATGACTCAAAGACACATGATTTCTACTCATTGATCATGTCTCAATTTGGAACAAAAACTAAATTGTGACTCAAAGAATATGTTTACAACATTGTTGTTGTCAAAATGATTTCTACTCACTAACCATGACTAAATTTGAAGAAAATCTAACTTATGGCTCTAAAAGAAGATTGTTCACAAAAGTTTTGTCAAACAAATTCATCAATATAATATATTCTTCTAGAAATGAATTACAAAAAGCAACTTTTGACATATGACTTAAAGACACATGATTTCTACTTGTTAATCATGACTCAACTTGGAACAAAAACTAAATTATGACTTAAATTGATGTCAAAATGATTCCATAGGCATAATGTTCTGTTTTAGAACTAAACTATGTAAAGTAACATTTTAAATAACCCAAAGACATAATTTATGCCAAATTAGCTGTGAGCATGTATTGTTAATTAAACCCCAGTAAATGGTCGTGAAGATGCTTTTCTACATGAGGATTTAAAGGAAGATATTTATGTCTCCACTTCCCGACATGTTTACCACACCTTCCTCAGAGGTTTGTCAGCTACACCGATCTTTGTAGGGGTGATCATTTTCGGTTCGGTTCGGTTTTTACTATAAAAAACAACAAAATCAATTTTTTTAAAAAAAACCAAAACCGAGTCAAACCGACTGGTTTCGGTTCGGTTCTTGATTTCAAAAAACCGAGAAAACCTATGCCTCATTTCCTGAGCCTTGTCACCATCAAACAAAACAAACTTAGCAAGATCTTATTTGAGATTAAACTGGTCTTGTTTGAGAAACGAAACAAACTTATGCCTCATTTCCTGAGCCTTGTCACCATCGAGATCAAACAAATAGAAGCAGTGGTCTTCCTTTTCATTCTTGACAAGTTCAACAGTTCCCTTCCATCCACTCCTTTTCAACTTCTCATAATAATTCTTAGCTGCAAGCCTATAACAGTCAAATAATCTTCCTCAACTACAAAGATCAACATCCTCTCGCACTCAAGCTTAGCAAGATCCTCTACGCTCGTATTCATCCTAGGATCAAGAGGCGAGAGGGGGCTGCTTCTAAGTTTAGGGGGAGGGAGAGGGAGAGTCGAGAGGGGGCTTGGTGGCTAGGGTTACTGGGGGGCTTTTCTCTATTTATAGTACCTTTTTTTGAACCGGTTCGGTTTGATTCGGGTTAACCGGTTCCTGCACTACAAAACTAAAAACCGAACCGAACCGAGATTTTTTTAACTATTTTAATCGGTTTAATCGATTTTTTTTCTCGGTTCGGTTTTTTTGGTTAATTTTTTTCAGTTTTCCAGTTTTTTTGCACACCCCTAGATCTTTGTATGGGCTGAAACAATCTTCGCATGCATGGTTTGATAAATTTCACTATACTCTACTTGCTTTTCACTTTACTCGGAGTCAGTTTGATTCCTCTATGTTTCTTCTTAAGACTTCTGCAGGAATTGTATTGCTTTTAGTATATATTGATGGCATTGTGATTACTAGCTTTGATACTGCATTAATTAAGCAATTACAACAACATCTCAAGGCTTTTTTTTCACATGAAAGATTTTAGGTCCCTTGCAGTACTTTCTTGGTCTTGAGGTGTAACTTACTCTAACTGGTACATTGTTACACCAGCACAAATACATAAATGAAGTGATTTCATTAGTTGGCCTTCAATTGAGTAATTATGTTCTTACTTCAATGAAGGTAAATCTTAAGCTTCGTTAGGAGGAAGATGACCTTCTATCAGATCCATCCTTGTATCGACAACTTATTGGGAGTTTGAACTACTTGATGATTACTCGTTCTAACATTTATTTTATTGTCTAGTAGGTTAGTCAATTTTTTAGGCCCCTCGACACCTTCACTTGGCCGCTATTCGTCGCATTATCCGATATCTAAAGGGCACGTCTACATGTGGGTTATTTTTTCTAAGGAATCTTCCTTACAATTGGTGGGGTATAGTGATGCTAACTAGGCCAGATGTGTGGATACTTGTCACTCTGTTACTGGCTTGTGCATGTTTTTAGGCAATGCATTCATTTCTTGGAAGAGTAAGAAGCAAAACATAGTTTCCAAGTCCTCCACTAAGTCTGAATATCACATTATGTCTTCTGCTTACACAGAGATCACATGGTTTCATGGGTTATTAGGAACAAAACATTAAAAAAAAGAGGGAAATATAGGCTTGCTTTAATGGTGTTCTCATTGTCAAACTCTAATTTTCTTTTTGTTTCAGCAGGGAAGTTTGTTGGTATTGTTATTGTGGGTGTGTCAGCAGATGCAATGGTTATTGGGTGTTAAGGCACAATGTTTGCTAAAATGAAAGGGTTGTGTGAAGGTGGTGATGTTGAGGATGGAGCAACAACCACATCAGATGTTGCAGATGTTCTCGACTGCTAAGATTACTCATCAAGCTCATTTTAAAGGACATCATCAAAGATTTTATATATGATCATGTCACATCGATTGCTACCAGGTCTGAAGGCACTGAATCTAAGCTGAAAAATAAAGCTCTTACTGAGCTTAACAATCTCATTAAAGGCATGATGATAAAAGGATTGCTAAACTTTTTTTTCATACATATAATGATGTGTAGACGAACCAAAGAAGTTCTTAGTAGCTTTCACAACAAAAAAGAAGCTAGTAACATCTTCTCTACTAGCCATGACACATTCTAGTCGAAATTTATGTGAACATTTGGGAAATTAAAGTAACAATAAAAAAGCATTGATAACAAAGTTAATTTTTTTTAAATCATCTATTAATGTGTAATGCACTACACTGTGGAATCGACAAAGAGGTATGAAGTCGTGGTCGATGTATTTGTAATTTTTCTAGTTTTACTAAGTTTTTTGTTGCATTTTGGACAACTTGGATACCACCACCCTTAGAAAAATCAAAATCAGCAATGGATGCCCACATGTGAATCTTGTGTCCTGGAAAAAATAGAAAGTTAAATATTGCATGATGATTAAGGGGGAAACACTATAGTCAAAGTGCAAAGGCTGGGGTTTCGAATAGAATCTCTTAGAATGCTTATAAGAATGAGCAAAAAGATAATATAAAGTATTTGAATGAAAATAACAAAGGTAAACCTTTTGTTCATAAGGATTCATGTCTAGAATCTCTCTAATTGTATTCCTATTTTCATTAATTTGGTCTTTAATCGACAATACAACATTTGAAGATGATGGCAACTGATAAATCTTAACAGGGAGTTGTTTAAAACTGGGGCATAACATGAGAAAAAAAAAGTTAACATAAAAAAGAAATATATGTGCTAAAAAAAGACTGAATAAGGAAAGGAAAACACACTAATACGTGTATACTAACAATTTAAACATATAGGTTTAAAGTACCAAAGTGAAACAACAATGTTATTCAAGTTTGGTTGACCTATTTAGAGTATAAAAAAGGAAAAAAAACAAAATGGTTGGGCTAAAAAAAAAGGAAAAAGAAGAAGAAGAAAGGTCATTAATCAAATAGAAAAATTGATAATGTGAGTTGACAACTTGGAGGTGAAAGGGTTGACCTAGAAGTTTAGAGACACGAAACCTTGCAAAAACAACAATGGCAGAAGACGAGAGCTCCTGTAAAGCAATAATATCAAAGCTCCAAACATAGTTGCTCCAAAGAGTAATACATATGTCATCACCCTTGGAATATATTGGAAAAGATTTATTATGCAATGAAATACGTATTCCATAAAGTTGATGGGCTGTAAAAACTAACCGTGTATTTTATAGGGTAACCTTTTTTTATTTTCAAGATTTTAACCACGAACCAAGATTTGCTGTAGTGGTTGTACTGCTTTAAGCCTCCTAAGCACATCTTAAAAATAATAAAAGGCATAAGTGTTAAGATAATTTTTTATATGAAACACTGAGTCAACTATAAGAGGAAAATAATTAAAAGTGTTTGTAAGAAACTATGAGAATCCTTGATCCCTTTATTTTAGATAGAATATGCACAAAGTCAACCGTACTAAACCTCAACACTAATGGTACAATAGGAGAAATGACATAAATTATTATGTTAGATTTCAAGTCAATGACAACATTGTTTGGAAGCACCAGGTTTCTTGATCTATTCTCGTAGGTGTAAAAGCCTTTTATTTCATAGTGTTCATCCTCAGCAATGAAATTGAAAAATGGAATATCCCTTGCTTTTGTCGATTCTTGAATTGCTTTGCCCTATATTAAAAAATGAAAAGAAATGTCATTTAAAAGGAAAAAATGTGCAACTGTAAAATAAAATTAAAAATAGTGTATTAATGAAATGACAATTTGTAAGGTAAGTTGCCATGTTTTTTTTTATAAGCAGAAAAAAAGGTATAAGCAAAGAAGTATAAAAATCATCAAAAGAATAAAACAATGACTAAACTAATATGTAATGATGAAGACATGAATGCTATAAGAAATAATATCATATAGAATTTAGTTTTTTTTTTTTTAAGAATAAATTGTTAATAGATTGGTGATAACAAGGAAAACCTAACCTGATTATCAATAAAACACAATTAAAGCTATTATGCTGGCCATCAAATTTTGCTACCCACAGACGACAGACTTGAGCACACATTAATAGAGAAAAGAGGAACTTCTTGATGTTTTGAATTGGAATAGCCATGGCTCTACGAAAATATAATATAGTTGGTTAGATGCTATGCACTTTTTCATATAAATGAGAGGCACAACACATATAAGAAGAATCTGATTTAGTAACACATAATGTAATTGAACAAATAAGAAAATAGCGAAGGTGGAAAGAAAACTAAAAGAGAATAGGTAAAAGTTAACAAATAAAGGAAAAAAGGCTCTTGACACTTTAGAAGGGTCATTGAAAAGAGAAAGCAATTCCTTAGAAGGCATTGTTCAATGACTGCATTTGACCTCTACAATTTAAAACAATAATTCTCTAGATATAGATCCTATGACATCTTTATAGACAATATTCTTCATATAATTAAAAGGTTTTTCCTTGTTGTCATATGTGATTATTTTGAGCCTATTATTTAACGTAACTTGTGAGAAAGCGACATCTAATTGGCCATGATTGAAAGCTTGTTCTTTGAGAAAAAAGCCGATGACTTTCAATGATTGCCCCTGGATTTTGTTTATTATCATACCATAGCATGGTCTAATAGGAAATTGTCTGTCTAATTGTGAATCGGCACCTTCCTTCATTTATATGAAAGACAATTCTTGGGATGAAAACATGACTTCCAATATTAGATGCTATTATAATTTGTACACTCTCTCAGCAAGTTGTGTAACATTGAGTTTTATTCCATTACATAGACTAGCTGATAGATTTATGTTACGTAATAACATGATTGGTGTTCCTATTTTCAAAGAAAATGCATATGAAGGCACATCATTAAACTCGAGTTAACTAATAAACTTAACAGGTTATGATAAATTAACATTATTGATATTGCCAAAAGACTTGCAGACAATATCAGTGCTTAGGTAAAGACATTTGACCCCTAATGAACTATGAAGGAAAAAATTGTTTATCTAAATAACTGTAACATTCTTCGGAGTGATGATTACCTTTTTTTTTTTAAATAATTTGTATCAATATTGGTTTCACCAATGCAAGGATAAATTGTTTAGACAATGGTTGTAATTAGATCCAACCCAACATTTAACAATAGATCTGATGGGATTTTAACCAGAGATGTATTGCAATCATTTAAGAATGTGAGGTCAGATATTCTCCATTCCTAATTGAAAGAATCCACTTAGCAAATTCACAAAGTTTTTTTTTATTGTCATCAAGGCCATCGAATGAAAGGCACATGTTCTTTTTAAGAGGGTTTTGAACTTAGGCCATAAAGCCAAGCTACTAAAAGATGCATAGACAATCTTTTCCCTTGTTCCTGTAGGAACAACATGTGAAATTTGCATGAAATCCCTCTTAATAAGATTGATTTCCCTATAAATGGTTTTTCTTGCTTAGAGTCACGATCATTTTCTAAAACAACTCGTAACGAATGGTCCCATGTCTCGAAGCAACATCTATTATTCATCGAAGTCTCATTCCAAACGACAAGAGCTATCATTTCAACAAGTATGAAAGATAAGTGTTTTTCTTTATCCATTTAATGAGTCATCAGTAACTAGAAGATGGATATTAAACCTTGAATGAGCAGTTTTCCCACTCAATAGCAAAAGTGAAGCAATCCCGGATGAGGCAACAACAAACACTGTTAAACCTTCAGACCTTATTTTATTAATTATTGTATGCCACAAAAAAAATTTCTGGCATTATGGCTATGGACAAATATCAATGTATGGGATTTATCGAGAACATATTTAACAACATATTCATAGATATTTTTCTAGCACCGGTTAAGTATCGAAAGAGCAGATGAATGCTGACATGTCAAATCAGCGATATTATAATTTAGTTAAGTTTGTTTTTTACTTTAGACAACAAACTCCCATCTGAAATTAGAAGATCATGTTTCTCAAAATAGGTGGCAACAACATTAAAAAGCAACTCGAGCTCATACAAAATATAGTTTCGCAACTCAGCTTATGATAATCATAGATTTGGCATGCTGAAGGTTAATCTAAGATGGTATATGATATCATCATGCATTAAATGCAAACATTCAAGGAATAAAGCTATTGGATTGACAACTTCACCAAAAAAAAAAATGATGTTAACAAAAAGTTGAGTTATGGAGATGTGACACTTGTAATAGCTTCATAAAAAGCCTCAGCCCATTCTTATCATCACCCAAAACGCTCAAGGTCTTGTAAGCAAGCTGAAATGTTAGATAAATAACTCCAGAAACCTTTCTCAAGTCTTTAAAGCTTAAAGCTCCTTTGACATGGTTTAAAAGTAACCTAACAAAATATAACTCTCTAACAGCAAGGTAGACATATGTGACATGGACAAGGCAAAAACCCTTTTAATCTAGGTACCCATTTTTTTTACCAACATGTCAAACATACTATTTGGAAATTTAGAGTAATAAATATTATGCCCGTCGACATCAATTCATTCTCGTGCAAACTATTGTGTAAGTATTGTTTTATCAACACCTGGCCTTTTTAAAACTGAGGGTAGTGGTTGACTCCTTGAAAAGACAATATTCTAATGTTGCGGTAAATGAACTTGAAGTCGCTCGACAGAAGGAGATTTTGAATGAATAGGAATTGGAGACAACTCTAAACAGCTTTGTATGGATATATGAATCTACAATTAAGATATGTTTTAATCTCATCATTGTTATCTTTTTCAATAGACATCCTACATCTATAAGATCTTTTGCTAACATACTTCAAAAGATATTTAATGAATATTGATTGACAATAGATCTTAATGTTTATATGAGCATTGTATCATAATAATAACTCTATGTTGTATAGAACAACATGACTGTTGTTTAATTCAATCCCATCTTTAATAATAGATTTTCCACGTTGTTCTTTTCTTCTATAATAAACAAACCATTATCATCAAAGATTGTTTGACTTTTGATTTTCTTTGGGAAACACTTTGAACACTTTCCTTTCTTCATGCATTTACCGTTTGGGTTTGTAAACCACATGGGCCATAGATCATAAACCGTGAAACAACATCATAACATATTGGATCTTTGTCCATGTCATGCATCTCATCACAAATAATTAAATCAACATCTTCAACCGAGCGACACTTAAAATCAGAAGTGAGCCATACCAAAAAATGACAACATAAAATGAGTGTTTTCAGGAATTCAACTGTGCAAACATCTCATAAGAAAGGTTACATAATGAATTTCTTCAATTATTAGCTTATCAAATAAGAGAGCATATTAAAATATCTAAGGAAGAAAAAAAAGAAACATTCGACAATACGTGACCAATCTCTTTGAGTTTCTGGCCATTTGGTTAATACCCAAGAATGTTGCTCTTAAACAGTCAAACATCAAATCCAAGAGTACTGGCCATTTGGTTAATACCTAAGAATGTCGCTCTTAAGCAGTCAAACATCAGATTCAAGAGTACCAGCCCCTACTCTCCCAATTAAGATCAAACAACCAGGTACATTGCAATGGGATGTGCATTTAATGTAAAATCCGGACACACCCCACTAACTATGAAAGGAGAAGGCCCATAACACACCCATCGACCAACAACAACCAAACCACCCTAGCCGAGCTAAAATCCAATCAAACCCACTAGCTCCACGACCTTCAAACGATAATCCTCCTGAACATAGCCATCTGCACACCTAAAGACAAATTTGAAGTAGTCAAAGCCTCTTAAAAAAATATCAGCAAGCCTTACAGTCGAGATGTAAGAGTGGAACAACGCTCATCTTGCATGAAGAAATCACCAAGAAGCAAAGCATCCTCTAAGAAAGACTGCTACAATCCACAATAATTTCACTTAGAAGTAACTGAGGGCTCTTAGTTTTTTTTTTTTTTTTTTGTATTAAGAGAATTTAATATAAAATATTGGGTTATTTATATATATAAAAAATGAATGCCTTGGCATCTCAAATGGCCGTCATTTTAATTTTAAAAGAGAATTACATTCGTAGCTTACATTAGAGATTCTTTTTTTCAGATAATCTTGAATGGAATGATACCAAACACCCAAATCCGTTGTTATGGAAAGTACTCAATTAACAACTTTTTGATTATTTAAGAACTTGATTGGCACAAAAAGATAATTCAGGATTTGATTGAGAATCCTTGCATGGTTAGCTTAAATTTGAAGGAAGAAGTTACTGCCGCTCAAGGTTCAAATTCAGAGAGGTGATGATTTCAAGAAAAAAGTACATAGTATAAAATAACTTGTTGAGATGAATCTAGCACCACGTAGAGATGCCAAATGAATAAAAAC
>Ga0325405_1005247_pt1 | contig 13165 bp, 3 predicted proteins | sample PopdelMetagenome_21_FD_205663 | JGI IMG/M metagenome (GOLD analysis project Ga0325405, IMG submission 205663) | Populus deltoides microbial communities from Bellville, Georgia, United States - Xylem-Control-R2 | ecosystem: Host-associated > Plants > Phyllosphere > Stem > Wood/Secondary xylem... | reverse complement strand
TTGGGTTTTGGTTGGTTTAGTCATGTAAGATAAAGATGTAAATTAATTAAAGGGTTATTAGTGTTTTGGATAAGGAATTCGAAATTAACTGTAAGTTTATTTATTTTTTGTTGGTAGCATAATTGGAGTGTTTGACAGAATCGTAGTAATTGATTTTTAAATTATTTTTTATATATTAAAATGATTTAAAAATATAAAAAATTATTAATTGTTTTAAAAAAATAAATTTTGCTCAATTCTAAAAGATTTATTTGTATGAATCCCTTGATTGGCGCATTCAACATTTTGATTTATTAGAGAAATGAAAGTTGGAGCTTTAATTTTGTTTTTGAATTGATTATAAACAATTACTGTCTCGAGTAGCTATTGGTTACTGTCATTTACCACACTCATTTAACCACATTGTTTAAATTCACCACGCCATCTGTTAAATCTCTTAATATTAGGGGTGAGTATTTTCATACTGATTGATTTTGGTTTGGTTTGGTTTGCTTCGTGTTGCTAAAAAACCAGCAAATCTGAAAAATTGACTAATCAGACATCAAGAACAGCAGAAACTAGTTCTCAGCAAATCAATGAAACTTTTGTAAACATCAAGCAAATGGAAGGTTTCGTATAAATGTTTGAATGAATGCTTTATTGCGGGTTATTTTTTTTTATTTAACAAAAAAAAAATTATACACACAAGTTTTTTTTGATATATTTTTGTAATTAAAAAAAATCCATGTGAAGATTCAAAAAACTTAGGGATTCATGTAATAAAAAAAATTAAGAAGTATCTGTGTTAATAAATGAAAAAACATTTATAAACGATAACTAAAAATAAAATTAGAAAAATTAAGAGACATGTATAAATTAAGATATTTAATTTCGTAAGATGAAATATTTATCCGGTTATGTTTGTTAAACTTATTTATTTATTTAATCAAACGATAATAGAAATAGACATACGTATTAAATTGATTAAATAAAATAAAAAAAATATTATACAAGACTGCATGTATTAGAAATATTATATGAAAATAAATATTTTTTATTTAAAAAATAAATTTTATCATATAAAAAAAATTATAGATAAATCTATACTTATTGGTTTATGTTCCTGTTTGCATGTGCTCATCACTGATGGTTGGTGAACATGTCTTGCTTTTTTTGGGTTGCTTTTTTTGGGATATTTTTGGCTTGGCTTTCATTGATGATTATGAAATTTATGATTGAATAATGCTACCAAAATTCCTAGAGATTAGAATTATATGACAGCATATTTTTGCCTGACTCAAAGCCTCTCAAAAAGTGGGTGTGGACGTATTCTCTCAATTAATTCTTCAAAATTTCCTGCAATCTTTCCTTACAATTTTTCTGCACATACATTTTAGAAGGTTTATTAAGGAATTTTATCTCCCAGTTTCTTTCTTTCTTTGTTTTCTTTTGAACTGGCTGAGATGTTTTGTTCTTATATATAGGAGCTCCAATTGCTGGTTCTGCTGCTGATAAGCTGGAGGAAATTATTGGTTATGTAAGCATAGCTAGGCTACCCTTTTGGCTTAACTGCTTCAATTCTGTTTGGGAGACCCTTTGAAATGGAAGGACCTAATTATGATGCTCAGATGGTGGATTTAATTCTGGGTTTCCTTACATCATTGAAGGGATCAACAGCCTAACCAACCAAAACATTTGCACCACTAACTTGGAGAATCAGCAGAAACTTAACTAAGTCAAAGTAAGGTATTGAGACTTGAACAATCGTAAAGAAAATTGTATGGATAGATGATCTGCAATGCTTAAACATAAATGGAAAACATCATGTTTAGATCCAATCCCTTTTTGCCTTCACGTTGACATTGATTAACTTTCATTTTGCTTACATTTTGATTTTCAGGATTGGCGCATTTAGGTTTGATTCCAGAAGAAGAATTTGGGATATAGCATTGATCAAGGAAACGTTGGTGCTATTTGTTAAATGCGTCAGCATGTATTTGGACTACAGAAATGAAAGTTTAGATGAATAAGTTCAAGCTATCTCGTCAGAATTACTCCATGTTTCGTGGAATCTTTCAATGATTTGAAGCATCGGACATCAATGCAGAGTCCACATACATCGCATGTGTACCTGAGCCCACGAAAATATTGATTACACACAACACAGTTGTACAGATCATGTTCCCATCGGTTCCATGAAAGAATGAGTTGGTTTTCGTGATATTGCCACTTTTTTCGCCTGGATAATTCTATGCAGGTTTTGTCAAGAAAGAAATTACAGCTGGCACAACTATAAAATGGAGTTGAGATTGGTAACATGCACCCATCACACTTTAGATCATCATCAACCTTGTCATTAAGGATTAGGTTATGTTCATGACTGAAATGATCGATCTCTTCAATTATTCTCTCTTCTCTGATCTCACGGACAACGCGAAAGCTAGGTACCATGAATTGATCATCAACAGTCACACTTTGCTCTTCTTCGTTTTCTTCTACAATCTCTGTTAATGTAGAATCGCCATATTCTATACTACAATTAACGTGAGCAACAAAGTCACAGTCTGGGCAATAGTAAACTCCATATTCTGTGTCAACTTCCCGACAGCAAATTCCACAGTGCTTCTTTATAGATTTGATACATTGTTGAGGATGATAGGTGTGGATGATTTGGGGATGATGGTGCAGTACCGTTTTAAGGGTGCGTGGCAGTGAAATGCATTTTTTGTGGACCACGAATTGACATGAAAGACGAGTACTCATCTCCATGTGTGCCGCATGCATTGCAATTGAAGGAGATTAATTTGAGTGAAAGTGGATTCAGTAGGCGTCTAAATTGATGTTCATGCCGCATGCATTGCACATGAACATCTTGAAGCAGTTTATCGGATTCTCATATACTTGAAAAGCACACCAGACAAGCACAGACAATACAAGCATACACTGATGCAGATCCACATTAGAATATTGTATTTAAGTTTGAGGAAATATAGTTACATGGCAAAGTAAGAAACAAAATGTGGTTGCAAGAAGCAGTGCTGAGGTAGAATATAGGAAGAGAATTCTTGAAGAAACTCTGAATGCCTGTGAATATGCCAACATTAACAAAGCTCCCGTTTCTTGTTTTTCTAGCCTTGAGATCCAATCTTTATTTTGATTTCCTAATTTGTGGCCTTTCTAATTTGGTGATCTCCTCTACTATTTTATCTTGTAACCATATCTATTGAATGAATAAGAAATAAAAGTCTTCTTCTTCTAAAAACCTACACACACAACACAGTAATAGAAGAAGAAGAAGAAGAAGAATTCATGGATTCGTGGATCGGTGAGTCTGAAAGTCATGTGTAAACGCCCATTACGTTGATATATGGGTATTTCCTAAGAGCACATTCTGGATGAGCATCAAAGTCGTATTTCTCACAACGGGAGAAACAGAGCTTTATGACTTTCACAAATTTGACAGACAAATTGGTAGTCATTTGGATCATTATAGGTGAGAAAGAGAGGATTGTCATCGTACATGTGTCTAGCTTTACATGGCGGAGTAGCCCATTTATTACAAGGGCTGAAATCGCAATCCACGTTAACTATTTGATTGATTTTAAAAAAAAAAATTATTTAGAAAAATATTAAAATAATTTTTTTTAAAATAATTTTTAACATTAACATATCAAAACAATATAAAAATATAAAAAAATTAATTTGAAATACAAAAACAAACAAATTCTTAATATCAAGAAGGCTAGGTATATTATTAGCAGCATGCAAAGGTTGGAGATTTTTAATTGGATATCTACAAAATTAAAACAACAACAATTTGAATTTGAGATAAAAGATTGATATATGATTTTTTTTCTTAAATAAATAGTCTTGTGAAGGATTTAGTTTTATTTTTATTTTTTACTTTATCCAACTCAAATTTTATTACTTTATTTTCTATAAAATTAGAATTTAATAGCCTTTTAAAATCAGTAAGACTTCCAAATAAAACCACAAAAACTATCAACTTGTAATATTTTATTAGTTGATTTAGAATTGTTTTTCCTATTTAGTTTAAATTTTATTTTTATTTTTTAATTTTATTTCAGATTTTTTAATATATAAACACTACAATATTATATTTTAATTAGAGAATTATAATTTTAATATAGTGATTTTACTCGATAGAATTTTATATTACTTGTTTTTGCCGCTAAAAAAAATGCAGTAAAAGTTTCAAAAGCATTAATTATTTTTTGTGGACTACCCGTTAATCAGACTGAAAAATAATTAAATTGGGTTTGAACTACAAAGGGCTTTTTGTCTAAATTAAAAATCAATCAGGTTCTAAACTGCCTCGCGGCTGATTTATCTTGTCTAACCAAATAATCGAAATGGAATTTGAAATTAGATAAAGAAAATCGAGTTTTGTTGTTATTCTTTGACTGCGTTTGTTTACGCTGATTAATGTTTAATATTATTTAATGACACTATATAAATTAAACAGAAATCGCTTGATGACATAGTATTTGCAGAATTTGATCGCAATCCCAATTTTGTTCCTGATTATATTTTACATGATATTATTGCGCGTTTAAGAAATCAAAAAAACTATAATCCTTGTCGGATGTATTTCATACGTGATGAAATTATATATAGTTTAATGGAACAATAAAAAATATTTTATATAAAATATTTTTTATTTCATGATATAATAACAATAGTTAAATCTATAATATTTAAATTAAAAACCATCAATATTAATATTTATTTTTTAAAATTATTTTATAACCTTAATTTCAAAAGCATTATTAACCAAATACATTAAACTACTTTTTGCTCAACCTCAATTTTAACCACAGTTTTAACCAAACATAAAATTTTTCAAACCAACCTCAACTAAAAATACTTTTTATAAAACAATTTTTTTCAAACCATAACCAAAACAGCAATGCAATAGCAACACAATTTCTTTAAAAGAAAAAATAGATAAGTGTTATTTTATATGACAACAAACACTACCTTCAAGGACAGTTTTAATAAAATACCATCTTTTATTGTTCAGAACAAAATAGAGAAAAAAAGGAGTGATCTGATATGCGAAAATAGAAACAGAGATAATAAGTATGAAGCTACATATCCATCCATTCACCCCAACAATCATAACCCAAAAAGTAAGAACAAAGCATTCAAATGCAATCCAATTACCATAATGAGTGAAAGCAATCCAGTGACATCCTGTGGACGATAAAACTGCAGTTAGGATCAGTACATTCAAGGGCCAAGTGATCGCAAGGCTCACCACAAGTATCGCATGCCTGTGGACGATAATCCTCTGTCTTGTCGACCAAAACAAGAGGGTGAGGGTGTTTAGGATACCTGTGAACCCCCCCTGGCTTGACATATGGGTATTTCCCGAGAGCACATTCTGGATGAGCATCGAAGTCGCATTCCTCACAACGGTAGAACCAGAGCTTTGGGTCTCTATCTTCTTCACAAATTATACAGGAAGGTTGGTAGTCATTTGCATTAATATAGGTGAGGAAGAGAGGATGGTCATCATACTCGTGTCTTGCTTTGTATGGCAGTGTAGCACATTTCATACCCAGCTTGAAATCGCAAACCACACATTTAAAAAATACCCTTGATTCTTCACTGACACAACAGCCACTGCAATGGGGAATATTCTCTCCGTCCGCTGCAAGCAAAAGGGGAGGCCCGCGACCTCCATTACTGCAACGGAGAATATTCTTTCGGTCCGCTGGAAGATAAAGGGGATGCTCATGACCTCCATGTTTAAAAGAATCTTTCAATGATTTGAAGCATAGGACATCAATGGAGAGTCTACATATATCACAAAAGTACCTGAGCCCATGAGAAACTTGATTACACACATGACAGTAGTTCAGATCATGTGACCCTCGGTTCCATGAAAGAATCAGTTGGTTTTCGTGATATTGCCACTTTTTTTTCCTGGGTAATTCTATGCAGGTTTTGTCAAGAAAGAAATTACACCTGGCACAACTATAAAATGGAGCTGAAATTGGTAGCATGCACCCATCACACTTTAGATCATCATCAACCTTGTCATTAAGGATTAGGTTATGTTGATGACTGAAATGTTCGATCTCTTCAATTATTCTCTCTTCTCCATGCTTGATCTCACGGACAACGCGAAAGCTAGGTTTCATGAATTGATCATCAACCGTCACACTTTGCTCTTCTTCGTTTTCTTCTACAATCTCTGTTGCAGAATCGCCATATTCTCTACTACAATTCACGTGTGCAACGAAGTCACAGTCTGGGCAATAGTAAACTCCGTATTTTGAATCAACTTCCCGACAGCAAATTCCACAGTGCTTCTTTATAGATTTGATGCATTGTTGAGGATGAAAGGTGTGGATGATTTGGGGATGATGGTGCAGTGCTGTTTTAAGGGTGAGTGGCAATGAAAGGCATTCTTCGTGGACCACGAGATGGCACATGGTGCACATGAAAGGGGAGTCATCTCCCTCAGTGCCACATGCATTGCAGGTGAAGGAGATTGATTTGAATGAAAGTGGATTCAGTAGGCGTCTAAATCGATGCCTTTGATCCTGATCAGCTGCATAAACGCACGGTGGAAAAGCACATTTGATATGGAGGTTGAATTCGCACACAAAACAGCAGTAAACAAAACTCTCATAGCAAGTTTCGTTGCAAAAATCACACATCATATCATGATTTGGCAATAGATGAAGGGGGTGTTCTGGATGAATGTGCCTCTTGATCTCCGGGGGTAGCTCAGCACACTTCTTGTGAAGAAAGAAGTTGCAAGAAGTGCAACTATAGCTAGGACCAGACATTGGTTCCTTGCACACAGAGCACACAACTCCTTCACCATGATATTCTTGCTCTTCATTCAAAATCAATGGATGATCCTTGTGGGCAAATTGATGTGCCTGACTATCAACTTCCAAAAAACCCGGTTGAAAAGCACATTTGATATCAAGATCAAACTTACAAAAAGAACAATGGTAAACAAAACTGTTGCAAGTTCTGTAGCACTGATCACAAAAGCATCCTGTGTAATGAGATGGTGGCTTTGCAAGTAGATGTAGAGGGTGTCTACGATGAATGCGCCGCTTGATCTCACGGGGCAGGTCGGCGCATTTCTTATGAAGAAAGAAGTAGCAACAGGTGCAACTGTAGCAAGGACCCCATATAGGTCCCTCGCATCCAGAGCAAATAACTAGTTCACAACTATATTCGAGAACTTGATTAACGAGGATCAATGGATGATCTGGGTGGCTAAAATGTTCAACCTCCATGTCTCTGGCTCTCTCAGAAGACAGAGCAGGAAATGAGAGGTGTTGAGCCAAGGCAAGACTTAACCTTCTATGTTATCGAAATGGAAAGGCAAATAAAAGTTGAGTGCCACTAGTATTCAATACCTCACCTTCTGAACTGAAACTTGACCTCTTCACCGACGACGGCTAATTAAATAATTACAGCTGCTTACTGCTACATTACAGATCAACCAACGAGATCCAGAACACAGTGATTTCCCATCAAGATCAGATACCAAAATTCAAAGAAGCCCAAAAAGGAAGGAAGGGTGTTACCTGTAAGGAAGAGGCGGGTAGAAGATCAAGAGGAAAGCTATGTATTTGTGCAGATGATATTATTGAAGCATGTGAATAAGAAGACACTTTCCCCTTTCTTTTCTGGTTGGAGTAGAAGACTCATTGACCTGAGCTGGGTCTCCTCAACTTCTTGTTACTGGATCATGTCCATTGCTCAGTATTCTATTGGATTGGTCCATTGCTTAGTTAATGGATCATGTCCATATAATAAGTTATTAATGAAATGAAAAATAGTATTAGAAATGATTAGTTGACAAGAGGGGGTTTAAGCTTCTGATCAATTATTTTGCTGGTAGCAGGATGAAGATCAAAGGTCGTCGAAACAAACAGGCCAATAATATAGTCTATTTTAGCCTTGAAAAATACCATAACGAAAATGATGCTTAACAGGGCAGCACCATTTGCCTAGCTAGTCTATTCGATGGTGATCCTTTAAATCTTCGATGTTTGAAATAGCAATAACAAGAATTCCATTCTCTAAGCTTACTATGGGTATTTTTTTTTTTTAGAGTGTGATAAATGTTATTTTTTAAAATATTTTTTATTTGAAAATGTATTAAAATAATATTTTTTTATTTTTTAAAATTTATTTTTATATCAATACATCAAAATAATTTAAAAATACTAAAATTTTTTAAGTTAAAATAAAAAAATAAATTTTAATGAAAAACATGTTAAATTTCAATAAAAAAACATGTAATAAGATTTTGATCACGAGTGGGTGGTGATGATGGGAAAAGATAGAGTTTTTTAATTATGGGTTTCCTGTATGATGGGTTAGGCTAGCTTTTCCAAACCTGGCTTAATTTCCCAACCCTTTCTAAGAGATTAGACCTGGCCCACGTTAGTAAAATAGGGTTTGGATTAAGAGAAAACAGGCCGAGCTATAGGTGTTGGCCATAGATAAGGGCTAGTGATGTAGGGAAAAAAAGAGAGGCAAGAGACAACTACCACAGCCATCGTCTGGCCTGATTACGTGCCGAATAATATCAGTCCCTCACATCCTGAGCAAATAATTAGTTCACAACTATATTCGAGAACTAGATTAACAAGATCAATGGATGATCTGGATGGCTAAAATGTTCAAACTCCATGTCTCTGGCTGTCTCAGAGGACAGAGCAGGAAATGAGGGGTGTTGAGCCAAGGCAAGACTTAGGTAGGCCAGATTGAAGCTGCCGAATATATATGTTATCGAAATGGAAAGGCAAAGAAAAGTTTAGTTCTACTATTATTTAATAACTTCACCTTCTGAACGGAAACTTGACCTCTTCACTAAGGCTAATTAAATAAATTCAGCTGCTTACTGTTACAGTACTAATCAACCATTGTTTTTTTTTTTTTTTTTAATTTGGATGAAAAAAATCAGACAAGACATACTGAAGAAGAAATATCCTTTATTTATTAGAGATTAAAATAATACAATTAAAGATATAAAGAAGAACTGAAAACACATCCTAGCTATTCTATAAAGGTAAAGTAGACATTTTAATTCCTTGCATAAAATCTTGCCTTTGATTTTCTAGATTTTATAACGAAGAGAGAGAGGGAGAGGAAGATCACATGTTTTCTTTCTACGTATCATTTCTATTTTCTTTTCCAATTAATTAAAGGTTTTTAAAATTAGTGCTGTTTTATTTAAACAAAGATCTTTATTACATTGGATTGGTCCATTTCTTAGTTATTGGATCATGTCCAGATAATAATTTAACAATGAATACAAAATAAAGGATAAAAATGAAAAATAGTATTAGAAACTATTAGTCTTAGAGGAGCTATCTTGAGTAGAGTTAGGATCTTAATTCAAATATTCATATTGATCCTCTCATGTTATTTCATATCACATTTTTCATGTTTATCACCTACAAATTATTAAAATAAAAATAAAAATGATATAAATTATATATAATAAAAATAAAAACTTAACTATTTATTGTTTAAAACATGTCAAGTCAAATTTATAGTATTATAAATTATAAAGCAATCATTAAATGCATATAGTATAATTTTCCTAGTAGGATGAGGGGCAAAACATACATAAATGGAATTCTTATCTAGAAATGAAACCCATTAACATCAAGAACAACTTTCACTCTCTTCTCTTCAACTTAAGGATTGCAATGTAAATAAAATAAAGTCTTGGATCAAATAGTATAATTTTCAAGCTAAAAGGATCAAAACTAATATTGGACCAAATTTTAAGTCTAAAAGTCTTTGACACCCATTCTTTCTTGAAATGGATGCCATTTCACCAAGCTTTTAATTTTGATACCCTTGATTTTTGTTTTTTTCTAACATCAAAATTGTTTTTTTTATATATAAAATAAAGAACCAACCCAACATGGTGGTAGTTTTTTGAGGTTGTAATAAACTGAAAGAAAGTACTACGAACCAAATCACTAAATTAAATCACCAATCAACGCAATATGGAAGGGTAAATTTGAAAAAAACAAAGCTCAATGGTCAAACTAAAAAAGTAAGAAATCAAGAACTGAGAAGTGAAGATATCATCTAAAGGACTACCATTTCACCTAACTTTCAATTTCGGTCATCTTATTTTCAAATACTATTCTTGTCAATAAATATTACCGTGATATTGAAATGTTGTCTTATTCTTTTATTTTGTTTTCTTTTTTTATTTTGTTTTCTACCTCATTTGTTTTTAGAAAATAATTAGGCTCGTGTTATAAATGGATTAGATCCCTTTTGTATATAGATTAAATTGATTAAAGTTCCATCATCACTTGTTAATGTTGCCTCATTGAAATCTATCTTGACTCAAATATTTCAAACAAGTCCATTAAATATATTTTTGAGTTTCTTTACTCTTGATTTTGTAATTAACTCAACTAGAACTTTTAATAGATAATTTAGTGTAGTTTAAATTGTATTATATTTAACTTCGTAACATGAATCATATACCAAATATGTTTAATAGCTTTGTTTATTAAAATTAATGTTTTATTTAATAAAATAATAATAAAAAAGATGTATAAAAAAGTGATCAAATAAAATTTTTTTTAAAAAATTATAAATAGCACTTCATATAAAAAGAATGCCTTCTATCGTGTTCATAAACTAAGTAAAAGTTAAAATATTCTATTAAAAAACATCATAAAATATTGAAAAAAACAACCAATAAAAATCCAACTTTTTTTTAAAAAAAATACTCAGACCCTAAACTTGATGGCCCAACACATCTAAACTTAAAAAAAATTCCATTTGCGTGGGCTTTTATCCCAGATCCGCGCTCGTTGGCTAACTTAACTTTTTTTGTTTTTTAAAGAGGCGGTGTTGTCCTCCCCTTTAGTGCAAGAGATTGCCGTTGGAGGGTTTGATGTTATTTATAGCCAACTTTTAAACATCAAATTTAAATATTTATTTTATTAACATAACCATTATTTTATCATCTTTCCCATCACGATTTTTTAATTTCACTGCTATTTAATAACAACTATTATCATCTTAGTAAGTAACTATTATCATTTATCATCACTACTACCTCATTATTAAATTAATAATCATTTTATTATTATTATTATTATTTATATCATCAATATTATCACAACAACCATCATTACATAATTATCATTAAAATTATTAATATCATAAATACTATAATTAAAAGAATAATCAATATTATTATCATAATTATTATTACTAACCACTGGTGCAAATTTTATAAAAAACATTATAATTTTTCTCATTTCATTATCATCATTCAAAAACTATGAATGGAAAATAATTTACTTGTAGGAAAAAAACTTTCGAGCAATGAAAAATAACTCATTTTTAGAATTTTTATTTTTCAAAACAAACGTTTCCTTAGACACTTCATTTTATTTTTTTAACCGTCATGTCAAATTATTTCTTTCGTCAATCTAGACTTTTTTTTTACAGCACTAAGGATAAATTCACCACGACAATCTAACACATTCTAAGAAATATATTTTCATAAATAATAATCCCAAAAATCCAAACTCAAGAAATCAATAAAAATGCTTCTTGAACACCAAACTTTACCACATGCTTTGTAAAGAATCGAATACCCACTTCGCCTCCACGACACTATTACTTCACTTCGTCTTCCTCCATTCCTCCATTTTTGGTCCAACTCGAGAGAAAAAGGGTTAGATATGACAACATGCTACCGCCATTAGTTCCGCCATAAAGGCCATTGATTTTCTTTGAACTTTTCACCATCACTCGTGTATGATTTAAAACACTTTTGTAGTATGATGGCGTGGATGCACAAGAAAGGTACTGTTACGGAAATATTCTTCTACGGGCTCAATTTCTTTCGACAACAAAAGGGAGAAAAAGAATCTTAAATAATACTTTATTTTTTTAAATATCAGCAGTTTGAAATTATAGTAATGGTAGCGCTTCAAGCTATTTTTTTTAAATATATATTAAAATAATTTTTTTTATTTTTTAAAAATTATTTTTAACATGAGCACGTTAAAACGATCTGAATATATAAAAAAATATTTTAAATAGAAAAATTTAAATTTTTAAAAATACGATGTAAACCGCGTTCCCAAACACACCCTACATCTTTGATATCTAGCTAGTATGAATCGTCAAAATCTAACTTTAGCCTAAGTAAAATCTTCATTAATCCTCTTATGTAATACACAAATGATCTGTTTTAAAATAAATAAAAGTTAAGTCTAGCTACAAAAATCAAGAAAAAAAAAGAGAGAGAGGGAGTCGAGGGAGGATAGGGACCGTCCCATCTAACTAGATTTTTCTTTGGTCCTTGATAAATAATAATAATAAAAAAATTACGTCTTTACAATGCCATATATCTACCTAAGACGTACATTTATAAAAAGTTAGGATAACAACTCTCCTTCTTTACTTTACCACTTTCTCTTTCCTTTTTCTTTTTCTCTCTCTTTTTTCTCTTTATTTTTGTGATTCTTTTCTTAATGTCATCCTCAAAATTTACTTAATTTTGAATCTATATTCATAAATTATTTTGATTTATTTTCTAAAAAATTATTATAATTTCATACAAATATTATGATATTTGATTTGTGCATGGATTATGCTTGATTTTACACAAGCATCTTGATATTTGATTCATGATTGATTTTACGAGTATTTATTTTTATTATCTTATAATTAAGTAAAAAATATCTTAAAAAATAAATTTCTTAAATATAGTGGAGTCCATCATCCATATTACAAATTTGATGGGTTAACCCGTAAATCCCGGGTTGATCAAATATGTTGATGTCTTAATATTAAAAAAAATTATTTTAATTTTTTTTAAAGTCAAATAATGTTTTTTTATGGATTATATGAATTGTTTTTGGATTTGTCAAGCTGACTAGATTATATTGGAACAACTTTCATACAGTTTAATTTTAAATCTAAATTATATAAAAAATTGGATTGAGAAATTTCAAAATTAATTTATTAAATCAAGTTTCATAATAATACTGAATAGTTTATATATTTTTTTTATTAATCTGGGATTTTTTTTCTCGAGCCAGAGTGCCGCCATTTAAACTAGGATATACTAAAGGGACCTCTAAGCAGTCTGAAATATTATTAAGTTAATTAATGACTTACT
>Ga0325405_1005241_pt1 | contig 13172 bp, 12 predicted proteins | sample PopdelMetagenome_21_FD_205663 | JGI IMG/M metagenome (GOLD analysis project Ga0325405, IMG submission 205663) | Populus deltoides microbial communities from Bellville, Georgia, United States - Xylem-Control-R2 | ecosystem: Host-associated > Plants > Phyllosphere > Stem > Wood/Secondary xylem... | reverse complement strand
TATTAATGCTAAATATTGGATAACAAGTGTAAAAACATACAAGGAATGATGATTTTCAATGGGTAAAAATTCTGACCGTATGATGTGGTAGTGGAGGATTACATGGCAGCTGACATGGCAGGATATGCTGGTGAGGCAGATGATGTGGCGGGTGCGCTGACATGGCAGAACTGATGATGTTGTAGATGCCACGGATGTGCTGATGTGGTGCTGATGTGGCTAGGTTAATTATTTTATCAACTTCTGTTTCCTTGCTTCCCTAGCTGCTATGAGTTGCCGCTGCTGTCGGCGATGGTGCACGAAGCGGGGCTTCGTGCTTTTGCTTGGAGTCGGCGGTGTGAGGGAAGAGGCGGCGGTGTCTGTGGTTCCGCTGCTAGACGGGGCTTGTTGATCCGGTGTCGCTGCTGAAGGTGAGGGCACTATAGATGGTGGCGTTGCGGCTGGCGTTGCTGCTGGGGGTGCGGCTGATGGCGCTGATGGGTTGTAACACTAACTTGGAACCAACGACACAGAGCTGCTGTGGCTGCGGCGCTGCGGGGCTTACTGGTGATGCGAGGTGGTGGCTGGATGGCAAACCTGTCGATGGTGTGATGTGATTTATCGCCGTGGATGTTGTAGAGAGCTGTCGTGGGTTTCTTTGGTTGTTGTTGGGGACGCCCGATCTGCCCTCTGGCGACGGCGGCGTGCTGTGCGGCGGCGGCGGCTTGCTGGTGGAGAAGATGAACAGTGTAGATCCCTTTTTGTTTTCCAGAACAATAAGATTTTCTTTTTTTTCTTTTTCTTTTTTTTCAGAACAGTAGGATTTTTTTTTAGATCATACTGGATCTAAGGTTTAGCATAGACATGTGGATCGTTTAATTGTAAGAACAATTAAAACCCTGGCTCTGATACCAAATTTGATGCGGAACAATAAAAAAATAAAATTAAAGCAAGAACAGAAAGAAGCTTTAGAAAAGAAAAAAGCTGAAGAAGAGAAGAAAGAAGATTGGAGATATGCAAAATCTGCAATTTTCATTAATCATCAAAACTGTCCCTCAAAATGACAGAAGAACATATAAATAGTAAACCCTAAAACATCCCGCTATTGGGCTCGGCCCATCAAATCAAACTGTTTAACATAAATAATAAAATAACAATGAGCAGGCCCAAATGGGCTAAATAAATAAAATAACAATGAAATGGGCCCAAATGGGCTTAGTCTCCCAACCAAAGCGTGACAGGCTAAGCCATCCTATGTCGTCTCTGTCCATATACTCGTGTAGTTTGTGGTGTGGGTCTGGTGTCCCCGCCACCCCTTGATGTTCTCTGTCTGTTCATTATCTTTTCTCCTTCCCTTTCTTTTTGCTTACTTTCTGATCATCCCAAGGGATAACCTAGCATCGTCCAGGACTTCACAAATTCAAAGGCATGGTGCAAGTAGGAAATCAAACGCATAAGAAGAAACCATGAAAAATAAGCAGTGGTTTGTAAGTTGCGAGATCTGTTATGGATGGTCAATGAAGTGCAAGATTTCTCCGTCTCTGTTCGTTGGAAGCCTCAGCGGGCACGCCGTGACTGGTCTGCTCTACAGCTTCTTAATTCGGCCTGAAAGAGGTAGCCATAAGCTATGGTCTTTGGTGTGGGTACTTCATCAAAACTCCCTCGCATTAAGTTGGATAAATCTCAGAGTTGAAAAATCTTTTGGTCGAAAGTTGATCATTAATATTCTTCCCTGCCGATTTTCTTAGGAAATTCATTTTGGTTGTATGGAAAAGAATGCACCTTCCTCCTTCATTCCATGCAATCCTTAGGGCATTAATATGTAAAAAATGTCATCCTCAAGGAAGAAAAAAACATCACTTAATATCGGTAAAAATCATATGCCAGTACAGATCAGCAAAGTCTTAGATTTTAATATTGAAAAGTTAAGCCACCAACTGAGAATGACTGTTCTATAGACAAGTTCATGTATGTTCTTGAGGACACTTTTTTATATTCAAGAATAAAAACTCTGCTCGGATAGTGTTCACCATGTCAAGGTGTCTACATGAAAGAATTTCTCACGATGATTACTCCTCGTGAATTAATTTTATAAGCCAAACCCTATCTATACTCGTACAGTATAAAACCATTACAAAGTGGCAATGACTATATTTTAATCATCACATATGCTATTAACAGAAAGAATAAAAAAATCACCACCCTCCTCTTAACATCTACTATCGTCTTGGTGTGGTAAGCTTCAGATGATCAAGACCGATGTCCATACCATTGTACGCGATAGGAGCATACATCCACAGGTCTTCAGAGCTTAGCAGCTGCAGGAATTTAAAACAAGAAAATGGGAAAAAAATGTATCAAAAAATTTGTTTCATGTCAAGATATCGCTAAGTTTAAAACAGGCAACGTTAAATTCTTTTGTAGTATAAAGAAGGAATTTAATTTGCTCTTACCTTAATTTGGAGTTGCAAAAACTTCACATACTGGACAGCCTCTTCAAGCATTGTGCTAATGTCAACCTTCCATATCAATAAATCAAGCTTGAGAATTTTGCGAATCACAAAATTTATAGCTGATAGAATCAGAGATGGTATCGTGAAATATACTCCATAAATACCTTTGTTCCATTGGGGACAAGGTTTTGTAGAATTCTCAGCCTCTCATTTATTCTCTCTCTTCTTTTCTGCAATAAGAAAATAAAAAGACCTATCAATTCCTGTTACATTGTGGGTGGGTGGAAGAGAAATGTTTCATCAAATCTGGTTTATTGATATACTGTGCAAAAGCCTTGAAAAGGGTAGTTACCCTTGCATAGAGGCTCTGGGGATCCGTGGCTGCCCCCTTACTGGCTCTTGTTTTGCCACTTGAGTTGAGAGTTGTTGTCCCTTTTGAGCTCAAACTTGAACTCGCTCCTCCATTGAGCTCCTGGGAGGCATTGGATTCATCCTCTGAGCAGCAACCGCTTGAGACAGGACCATTAAGGTCACCATTGCTTTCTTCATCATTGTTACTAGTCGAGGCAACCTTCTGGCTCTTCTTTGACCTTACATTCCTCTTGTTCTTTTGGGCCTACTCATTAGAATTAATCATAATTAGACAGTGCCTTGAAAAAGTAAAACTGATTGCTATACCCTCTACAACAGGAAATAGAACTCCATCCATTGAGTCTGTAACAAATTCTAAAGAGGTGAAAATGCTGGTTATTGTACTTACATCTCCCGTACGTCGTGATCTTTTCTTGGAATTCTCAGGTGGCTTTCTGCTTTTATCTTCCAGGGGTAGTTCAGATGCTGGCATCTTTGATTCTCTCTTGGGTTGCAAATTGCTTTCAGGTTCAGGAAGAGCAGCTACAGTCTGGTTTCCACCAGACTCTTCCACATTTCCATTGCTCAATTCTTGGTTTGAGAAGTCATCGCCATCAACAACATACGAGTCTCCCATGCAAAAATCCATTGACATGGAACTATTAGTGTTTGCCAAAACTGGGTGGGAATCACTCAGGTAGTAGCTTTCTCCACTTGAGTTGGGAAAAAGAATGCTACTACCACCACTATAACCACTGCTCACTTGTGAAAAATGGTACAGATTAGTATCAGCAATATCCAAAGAATACAATAAACATTCATTGGCCCCTTCCATGTTCATTGTTGATTCATGGTTAGGCCAAAAACTAGATGGAACTCCAAGGCTTGAACTTGAATCAACCTGATTAGGAGGACAGTTGACAAGCAACTGTTCCATGAAATCAGCCTCCTCACTTGTGTACATTCCACTAAGAGAACTCCACTCTCCCTCCGCAGTGGCTCCAATAGGCTCCATCTTTTTTTCTCGTTTATTTTTTGTAACCTATCAGAGAAATTTCTAGTGGTTTTGTGAGTTAACTGCTGGCAGAAGCTCGATTAGACGATGCTTGAAAGGAAACAGGGATTAAAAAGACATATTTATACCCAGCAGCAATGAAGAATGTTGAGACAAACATTGACTTCACTTGTGTAACAATATCTGAATTTATTATTATTTGCAATTATTAACATATGAAAGGGTCTCAATTCCTTGTAACCAATTGGGACCAGTTCGTAATGGGGGCCAAGTACAACTCACCTATAGGACCAAAATCAAGCAATTATGGAACTAAATTTATTCAGCAACCTCTCATTAACGCCTTAGTCTTAAACTTAAAAGACACATGAAGGGAATGATTGTAAGCCTCTAAAGAAATAGTTTAGTTTAAGGGACTTAACTGTGTTTCTGTTTAGGATAACTGTTCAATTATTTTAGGCTGCAGGTTGAGAGAAATGAGATGTGGTAGAGGGTGAATAAAGAGAATAATAAAGAGAATCACACCTGGAAATAGATAGACGTGGGAGGTTCTTGTTGAATATGATAACACAAAAAAATAAAAATAAAGTGTTGAACAGAATGAAAAGGACATGGATATAAGGACGGCACCAAAAGGTCGTGAAGAGATGAGACTTGACATCCTCAAAACTACCTGGAACCAGACAATATATCAGTTTACTGGATTCTTTGTCTCCTCCATCAGTCCTCAAAACTTACCAAGTGTCCCTTGAACTCATAACTATTTTTTGAGAACCTAATCTTAATCAACTCTTAACCATCATATCAATCTGTCAACAAATACAAACAAGATTTCCTTGATATACAGTTTGATTTCCAGGGAGCTTGTTTGAATGTTCTAACTTTACGTCGTGCGATCTATGGACTGCTAAAGGGAATATATACATGGTGCTGCTGATCCTGCAGCCTGTAACACTGAATTGGGATTGGTGATGCAGTTTTAACCTTCTGTCTTCTAAGTTGCCTGTTCTCAGGACTTGAACTCACAGAGATCTGCTAGTTAGGTATAGAGTAACTATTTCCTCCATATAAGCAGCTGAGTAATTGTTAACCAGTATGGTTCTGCATAGTTTCCAAGTCAGACATTAATGATAGCATCATGTTTGTAGTTTCCAAAGTTTCCAAGAAAATTACTTTTACAACCACACTATGCACATTGCAGAGCCACGAGGTGAAAATAAATAAATAAATAAATAAATACTAACAGAAGTTCACTCAATTGTAAGAAATTATGGATCAAAATGTAATTCTGCCTTGGTGTGTTATGATTTATGTCGTCTCTGCATATTTTTCCAAAACGAAAAGATCTCCATTTTCTCCTACAAGAACTTATAAAACATTACTATATTGTATTGTAGTGGTCAATATATTTAACTTGAAACTGATTATGATCACCGAGTGAGTAATGAGGAAAAACCAAAGTCATTAATGTCCTATCCCAAAGTTCTAGCCACCTCAGAATCCGGCGATCTTTACGCTTTATTGCACACGTAAAATCAAGCATTCTTAGAAAAAATATCAGAGGAAGGTTCATGATGAGTATTTCCATACTACTTGCTCAATATTTTTGAGATTTGTCGCCGGCCATTGCACGATCTCTTGTAACTTGCTTTTGCTGACGTATTAACTGTACAGGAATAAAATCCTTGCATTGCAACAATATTAGAAAAACTCTTGTAAATCTGATATTGATCTACTCAGCAGGAGGAGAACATTACATTAAAAATATTGCAAGAACGAGGGTGTAAGGGTTTAAAATTATGGTTTCTTGATTCTTAGCCAGCCTGCACGACCCCGACCCATTCGGAATGAGAAGGCCGCATTTCTTTGCTGGCTGGCAGGTGGTGCATGTCCCCTTTCAACTAAATTAGAACCCCAGACACGTTTGTGCTTTGTTTAATTTAATGCCCTACGTTGATATTGTTTTATAGCTTCACAAGGGATCATAGTTCATTGATGAGATGATGAAAATCTTAGTGTTTGTGCTTGTATAAATCTTCTAATCAACTGTTTTGAGTTTCTGCAACTTTATTTTACATTTTTACTGTAAATTATATCAGAATTTGACAATATGTTACAGCAATTCTAGCTTGCTTGCAGCATTTAATTGACTGTGCTGATCTTAAAGCAGCGCGCGTATCCCTAACGTGTAAGTTAGGAGCATTCAAAGCTGTAATAAATGAATCCACAGCCAGATGCTGTGTATTGATGGAGAGAACGACAGCTCCCATTAATAATTTATTAGCGAGTGATGTCGCATATTTTATCCTCCAAGTCTTGCGCGTAAAACGGCAAGAGTAATACAAGTCAAGAATCCCAATAAAAATACAATTCCTCCTCTCAATTTTTATGAGTGGAATCTTTTTTTTTTTAAAATAAAAAGGATGAGTTGCAAAAGGGAATTAAGATTTTTTTTATTTTTATTTTTGGGGTTACATGAATTATTAATAATTATAGGGGTTTTGTGATCTAATATATAATTGAAATGTATAAATACAAAGAGATGTTTGAAAATATAATAGCGGTTATTTTTTAAAGTATTTTTTTAAATAAATTAAAATAATATTTTTTATTTTTAAAAAATTATTTTTGATATTAATTGTTGAAGTATTAAAATTTCAAAGACTTACTTACTGCTTTGTTGTTTACTTGTTCTGTTAATAATGTCCTAGTTTGTAGGGCAATCAGTTGCTATTTGATTTAGTCTTATATTCACGTACACGTTCTTAGGAGTGAAATACATGGAGTTTGTTTTTCTGTTAATTTCCTTTTCTTCGTAACAAGCTTGTATAAAGCCATTGCTTATGCAATCAATAAATTATCTTTTTTCAGCCACCATAACTTGTAACTTTGTTCTGAGATCTAACATTTGGTATCAGAGCCAGGTTGAGTTATTTTAAGAAACTGCAGTTTCTTGAGAAGGAAGCAAGAGTAAGAGCTTAGCAACAGCGAGAAGAATCAAAAACTCATGGCAACAGAGAACAACAACAGCTTTGTTCAGCTAGCAATACCACGATTCGATGGTCATTATGACCATTGGGCCATGCTCATGGAAAACTTTCTTAGATCAAAGGAATATTGGGAATCGATAGAGAATGGGATTCCTGCAACAGTGGACGGGATAGAGCCAACAAAGGCGCAACGAAAGAGCAACGACGATCAGAAATTGAAAGATTTAAAGGTCAAGAACTATCTATTCCAAGCTATAGATATGACTATTATTGAGACCATACTCAATAAGGAAACTGTGAAGGCTATCTGGGATTTAATGCGACTAAAATATTAAGGCTCTACCAAGGTTAAACGTGCTCAGCTACAGGCTTTGAGGAGAGAGTTTGAAATTCTTGGCATGAAGGAAGGTGAAAAAGTTGATGAGTATTTTGCCAGGACATTGACCATTGCAAATAAGATGAAGGCGCATGGAGAAAGGATGGAGCAGACTATAATCATTGAAAAAATCTTAAAGTCAATGACTCTTAAGTTCAATTATGTCGTCTGTTCCATAGAAGAGTCCAATGACCTCTCTATTATGACCATAGAAGAGCTTCAAAGTAGCTTGTTAGTTCATGAACAGAGGATGCAAGGCCAAAAGGAAGAAGAGGATGCTTTAAACATCATCAATTCAGAAAGAAGTGGAGGAAGATATGAACACAGAGTTGAAGGGAGAAGAAGAGCTCGTGGAAATTTCAGAGGAAGAGGCTGAGGCAGGGGTAGGCAATCCTTCAACAAAGCCTTAGTTCAGTGCTATAATTGCCAAAAACTAGGACATTTTCAATATGAATGTCTTAATGGGGAGAAAGGTGCAAATTACACAGAATTAGACGAAGAAGAAGAGATGCTTCTGATGGCGTATGTGGAGGAAAATCAATCAACGAGGGAGAATGTATGGTTTCTCAACTCAGGCTGCAGCAACCACATGTGTGGAACCAAGGATTGGTTTTTTTGATCTTGATGAAACGTTCAGACAATCGGTAAAGCTTGGCGATAATTCAAGAATGATGGCTATGGGAAAAGGACATGTCAAGCTTCATATAAATGGATTAACTCAGGTGATAACCGAAGTCTATTTTATACCTGAGTTAAGAAATAATCTTTTAAGCATTAGTCAGCTTCAAGAAAAGAATTTATCTATTCTCATCCAGCATGGCATGTGTAATATGTATCATCCTAGAAAAGGTTTAATTATACAAACACAGATGTCAGCCAACAGAATGTTTGTTATACTTGCTTCTATAATCTCTCCAACTTTAACCTGTTTTCAAATCACATCTGAAGATAACACACAATTATGGCATTGCCGGTATGGACACTTAAGTTTCAAGGGATTGAGAACTTTGCACTATAAAGAGATGGTCAGAGGTTTGCCAATGCTCAAGGCTTCATCAAAAGAGTGTGATGACTGTATGATTGGGAAGCAACATCGAGAAGCAATACCAAAAAAAAAACTTGTGGAGGGCATCTAAGCAGCTTCAACTGATCCATGCAGATATTTGTGGACCTATCTTACCGAAATCAAACAGTGGCAAAAGGTATGTAATCACCTTCATTGATGATTGCAGTAGAAAGATTTGGGCATATTTTCTATCTGAAAAATCTGAAACATTAGCCATGTTTAAGAAGTATAAAGTATTTGTGGAAAAGGAGATTGAAGATGAGATTTGCTGTTTAAGAACTGATAGAGGTGGAGAGTTCACCTCACTTACATTCAACAATTTTTGCAACATGCATGGAGTTAACATACAACTTACCACAACTTACACCCTGCAGTAAAATGGAGTTGCCGAAAGAAAGAATCGTACCATAATGAACATGGTACGTAACATACTATCAGGAAAAGAAGTACCAAAAGAGTTCTGGCCAGAAGCTGTTAATTGGTCTGTTTATGTGCTGGATCGGAGTCCCACTCTAGTTGTCAAAGATGTTACTCCTGAAGAGGCTTGGAGTAGAATAAAGCCTTGCGTTGATCATTTTTGTGTATTTGGATGCGTGGCTCATGTTCATGTGCCTGACAGTCAAAGAAAGAAGCTGGATAATAAGAGTGTCAAATGTGTTCTTTTGGGTGTGAGTGAGGAATCAAAAGCATACAGGCTTTATGATCCAATTTCAAAGAAGATAGTGATCAGCAGAGATATAGTGTGCGTTGAGGATGAGAAGTGGAAATGGGGTAGAAGTGCAGAGGAGGTGAAACATGATGTGTTGGAATGTGAAGGTGATAATGAAGATGCTGCTGTTAACGAGGACGAAGAATGTTTGGAAGATGAGCAGACTAATCAAAATGAAGAAACAGATAACTCACCACCTGAGTTATCTAAGGAAACACCACTGAGTCCAAATCAAGAAAGGAGTCGAAAGCAGCCACCATGGTTGAGAGATTATGTAACCAGTAAGGGTTTATCTAATGAAGATGAGAGGCACAGTCTGGTAATGTTTACTTCAGCTGAAGATCCAGTCACATTTGAGGAAGCATACAAGAGCATGAAATGGAGAGAGGCAATGGATATGGAGATAGGAGCTATTAACAAAAATGAGACATGGAAATTAACTGAATTACCGGCTGGAGCTAAAAGAATAGGAGTGAAATGGGTGTTTAAGACAAAATTTAATGAAAAAGAAGATGTGGACAAGCATAAAGCACGATTTGTAGCAAAGGGATACTCTCAAAGACAGGGGATTGATTACAATGAAGTATTTGCACCGGTGGCTAGGTGGGATACAATTAGAATAATTTTAGCTCTTGCAGCTCACAAAGGATGGTGTGTTTTTTAGCTAGACGTTAAAAGCGCATTTTTGCATGGAGAATTAACTGAGGCGGTGTTCATTGATCAACCTCATGGTTATGAAAAGCCAAGAGAGGAGCACAAGGTTTATAGGCTAAAAAAGGCATTATACGAGCTTAAGCAGGCTCCTCGCGCCTGGTACAACAAAATTGAGGCATACTTTGCCAAAGAAGGGTTCGAAAAATGTTTCTATGAGCACACATTATTTATAAAGTCCTGTGACAAAGGGAAGCTTTTGATTGTAAGTCTCTATATAGATGATCTTATTTTTACAAGAAATGATAAGGAGATGTTCAGGAATTTCAAGGAATCAATAAAGAAGGAGTTCGATATGTCTGATCTTGGTAGAATGAAGTATTTTTTGGGTGTAGAGGTGTTACAAAATTCAGATGGGATTTTCATATGTCAACGTAAGTATGCTAAAGAGGTGCTTGAAAGGTTTGACATGGAAAGGAGTAATCCCGTGAAAAATCCAATTGTTCCAGGATGTAAGCTATCAAAGCATGAAGGCAGTGCAATGAATGTGGATGCTACAGAGTACAAGAAATCGGTTGGAAGTTTGTTGTATTTGACAGCCACAAGACCTGATCTCATGTATGTTGTTGGGCTGATCAGTAGATACTTGGAGAAACCAACTGAAATGCACCTACAAGCTGGCAAGAGAATACTAAGATACTTAAAGGGCACTATGGAGCTTGGAATTGGTTACAGAAAATGTGGTGATGGAAGCTTAATAGCTTTTGCAGATAGTGACTATGCAGGAGACGTTGATGATCGAAAAGGTATATCTGGGTATGTGTTTATGGTAGGAACAAGGGTTGTTTCATAGTCCTCAAGAAAGCAACCAGTGGTGACTTTATCTACAACGGAGGCAGGGTTCATAGTAACAGCTTCGTGTGCATGTCAAGGGGTCTGGTTAAGAAGAATTCCTGAAAAACTTGGTCACGTTCAAGGTATGTGCACTACTATCTATTGTGACAATAGCTCTGCTATTAAACTTTCAAGGAATCCAGTGTTGCATGGGCGAAGTAAACATATCGACGTGAGGTTTCATTTCTTACGTGAACTTACAAGAGACGGGGTGGTAGAATTAGTGCATTGCAGTACACAAGAGCAGGTATCTGATATCGTGACTCAACCTCTCAAACTAGAGGTCTTTTTGAAGCTCTGAGATAAGCTTGGCATGTGTCTAATGCCTTGAGTAAACTGAATGCACTGGTGCAGTTCAGCTTACAGGAGGATGTTGAAGTATTAAAATTTCCAAGACTTACCTACTGCTTTGTTGTTTACTTGTTCTGTTAATAATGTCCTAGTTTGTAGGGCAATCAGTTGCTATTTGATTTAGTCTTATATTCACGTACATGTTCTTAGGAGCGGAATACATGGAGTTTGTCTTTCTGTTAATTTCCTTTTCTTTGTAATAGGCTTGTATAAAGCCATTGCTTATGCAATTAATAAATTATCTTTTTTCAGCCACCAAAACTTGTAACTTTGTTATGAGATCTAATATTAATATATTAAAATGATATGAAAATATCAAATTAAAAAATTATTTAAAGCAAAGAAAAATAAAAATAAAATTTTTAGTTTTTTTCAAATCATAAAAGCAAACAAGATACTAAAATATACACAAAATTTAGACACGATGCACTGTCTATGCAAAGTAATTTAAGAAGAGAAGGTAAAGCTCAATTATTCGACTCTCCTACTCTTTCACAATATGAACACAAACCAAACTTCAGTCGTATAAATCCAGTAGATATGTTTCACTCATCAAATTAAATATATATTCAATCATGAATCACAAAGAAAAAGAATGAAAGGATTGCATATCAACAAGATCATTTGCATGATGATTGTAGTATTTAGCTGTGACTCTTGTTATATATATATGCTCATTAACACAAGAAGTGTCCTCTTTTTTTTTTCTTTTCTTGGTGGAAGATGAACACTAAGAACTTATCAAGACGGAAAGATCTGCCCGTCATCGATCGAGCTGATTGGAAAGGAATAAAATCTTTGTATTTCAACAATAATGGAAATGAGAATGTTGTGAGCGTTTAGAATTGTGAGTACTGTGATATTGTTCTACTGTCAGAATGAGAATATTACTACATTTTAAACTGTTCTTGTCATCACAGAAATGAGAATGTCAACATTTAAAATCCTGATCTGATGATTCTTGGCAGGCCTGCACGACCCTTTCAGGACGAGAAATGCAGCTTCTTTTTGGTGGCCGGTGAACTGGTCCACGGCCCCCGCCCGCAGGAAAATAAAAGAATCCCATCCACCACGAATTCATCATCATCTCAGCCTCTCTGGTTAATTTCTTTCCCATTAAATTAGAGGGAAATTATCGGGTATTGTTGCCCTCCACGGATGAGCCACTTTGTACTCTTTGAATATATATAATAAATACTGCACAAACAAAGTCTTCATGCAAATATATATATATATATATATAGTAGGGGGGCAGCTTCCAATTATTTATAATAAGAAAAATCAAACCAATAGAACCATGTGTTTAATTTATTAAAGAAGTCAACGAGTATATATATCCTTCCTTTTAGTGATATTTAATTTTAAATCTATTTTTAAAAAATAAAATATCCCAGATTTTCTTTACTCATATTAATGATAAAAAGGCCCTCATATTTTATTTTATTTTATTCCTTTGCGTTCTTTTATTTTTTCTATTTAAGTTTGGATGGGATTCAAAGAGTTCTTAAACAACTTTTAATTTTTTTTCAGAACTTTTATATTTTTTTCAAATTTTTTGTAGGATCGTTTTATTGTTTTAGTATTTAGATTAGGATTTTTTTAATTTTTATTCAAGTTTTATGGGCATTTTTATCATTAATGTAGGCTAGGGTTATTTTGAATATTTCCTTCATGGAAATTCTAATTTATCAAATAAATTCTAATTTATCAAATATCATTAGCAAAAGGACTTGGAAATATATCAAATTGATTTTTTTTATTTTTTAAAAATTATTTTTGAAGTTAACGCATCAAAATGATCTGAAAACACTAAAAAAAATATTAATTTAAAAAAAAATTTATTTTTTTTCAAAAATACTTTTGAAACGCAAAAATAATCAGGCTCTAATTAGATAATTGATTAAGAAACAACATTCTATTAGCTTAATTTTTCTTATTAGAAAAATACTATCTTTATTATTATTATTATTATTATATAAAAAGTTGATCAATTTTTATATTTATTTTCATGCAAACCAATCATTTACCACTTCAAACATCAATTTATATAAAATTCTATTATGAAAAACTTGTTTGTCAATCATTTTCTTAAATTCCCACCAAAAAGGAAAATATCATTAAATTGTACCATACCCTTCATATTATAAAATCTATAATTATATATATAAAATGTTCGTTAGAGTCTCTTGAACTTTTATAGTTATGTGACTCTTGAATTTAGTTTCTTGAAGTTTTCTAATATTTTTTTATGTTTTTATTTTTTTTATAAATAAATTATTTATCTTGTATTTTGATTATTGAAAAAAAATTCATAATAATAAAAGTATGAATTTCTCT
>Ga0325405_1005239_pt1 | contig 13178 bp, 5 predicted proteins | sample PopdelMetagenome_21_FD_205663 | JGI IMG/M metagenome (GOLD analysis project Ga0325405, IMG submission 205663) | Populus deltoides microbial communities from Bellville, Georgia, United States - Xylem-Control-R2 | ecosystem: Host-associated > Plants > Phyllosphere > Stem > Wood/Secondary xylem... | reverse complement strand
TGATAATCTAGTTGGGAATTCAGGACATGGTTGGCACAACCAACTGTCATGTGGGTTGCAATTATTAATTAATTATTGACCAATATAAGAAAAAGAAACCCTATTCGGTGCTCACCTTTTCAATCCAGCAAAGTTTTCTTGTGTTTACAAATTACTTGACACCATAGCCTGTTTTCGCCTAAGTTTTAACAGATCCCAGCTCACATCTTTCAGCTTTCTGCAATCCCAAACCATTTCTCACCAGTTACGCTTAAATATGGATAAATTATCACATTGATTTGCAGTTATTGAGGGTGTTCTTAGTGGTCTAGGGAGCTGCAGATCAAGACTGTTATCCATAAAGCATTCTTCATATGGCCGGAAGAGATGCAGAAAGGAAAACGTGTTTCATGCTCCTCCCCTTCAAGAAGAGAGGGGTTTGAAAATTCTTTTAGTTCCTACTTTCTCCAAACCTCCAGAAGTGCATGAAACACAGGAGCTCAAATGATACTACCCCTCTGTCCTTCAATAAAGTGCTGCTTTTGTTTCTTTAGGGCATTGATCATCATGCTTCAATAAATATATGCACAGTAGTAAACATACCGGCATGACCAAATAGAAGAAAACTAACAAAACAAGCAGGCTTGCTCAAATTCAAAAAATAAGAATACAAGATGAAGTAAATTAAAAGAAATTGCATGAACAACTCGCTGCAATCATTATGGTACTGTACAGAACATTCAGAATGAAACAAGGAATCAAAAACCAGTAAACAAATTCCAGCAGGAAGCACTATACTGCCTACCCTGCATCTATGCTTAAGTTCTTCACCTTCTCTTCTGTAAAAGAAAGCATTGACTAGAAGAAGGTCAAACTACTGATGAATTTGCTGTTTTTGAGTGCTTGATAAGCCAGTCGATGACCATGCCTATGTTTATGGAGTCCTTGCATGAGATCATATAGCAGCACACCTCTCTATCTGCGATTGATTCAAGACCGCTGAAACCATCCAACAAAAAACAAAGGAAATTATGTCTACATTTGATTATTGAGGGACAAAAGTTGAAAAAGAATCTATATAGCATAGTAGGACTAATACGGTTTACTAACTCACAGCTGATCCACCAAAGCTTGCTTGGACAGAGCTTCTGACTTGTCAATTTTGTTGCCAACAACAAGCAAAGGGATTCCACTTAAAGAAGGTTTTGTTAGGAGGTCATGTAACTCACTTCTTGAAATGGGAACGCTGTCTCTATCAGCTGCATCAACTACATAACTGTATTTGCATCAATCAGGAGACAAACAAAAGAGTTAGTCCATTAAACAGACACCAAGGAGAAGAAAACATCAGATATCATCCACTGATGCTCTAACAAAGTAAAGGAGTGAAGGTGATAGAAAAGGAAAACATGGAATCTGACAAAAATTGGGCTAAGAGAAATTATTTTAAATTAAAAAATATATCATCTTCCCTTATTTTTTATTACTGAAAGGAACATGACTTCTTAAATTTGAGGAGAAGATGAAATTTCTATCATAACAGTAAATTGTATGACTAGGATTTCATTTTGTGTGATGGGACCGATTTCTTCTCTCTTTCAGGGATTGATGCTTTCCCATGTAGCAAGAGTAAGCATTTTGGACGCAACGAGGCATGCAGTCTATTATTAGTACTTTTTTTCTAGGGGGAAAGTGAAGTGTAAAAGACCTCCTTCTCATGCAGTCAAATATACGCTCGTGTATTGAGTGCACAATCAACAACGAAAAACAAGAGTTGTGGCTTTGTGGGTACTTTACTCTAGGCATTGAAAAAAGCCAAATATAGTCTTTACCAACACCTATCTCAAACAATGCATCATGATCAATTGAGCTAACACAAGCCAGCGCTCTATCAGGGTAGAAGATTCGATAGCAGTTAAAAAAAAGACAAAAAACCTGGTTGAAAGATCAACAGAAGAGTTAATTAGAGTTTTCATGGATTAAATTTGATGGTAAATGCAGATTACATAGTCTGGTTCTGACTCTGGATTATCATCCTGGAACTAAAAGATATTGTTTCATGCCATGTTCTAATAGGTAGGGCATTCGATTAAACAAAAATACAAGTTATAATGGCCTAACAAAGATGAATAAGAGAATGGGTGGTATTACAGAATCGCAGTGACCCCACGACAATAACGCTCCCACATTGTACGAAACCTCCGCTGCCCTCCAAGATCCCAAAGCTTTATCGTTACATTGCCTTTTGTAACTTTTCGCATGTTGAATCCAACCTGTTTTTCATAGTAGGAAAAGTCTGTATCTTTTAAACACTATCAAAGGCTTTATTTGGGATTTGTTCAAGGAAAAGATACTTACAGTTGGAATCATGTCCTCACTGTAGCCACCTGTCTGGTAAACATAAAAGGAAAAATGTTAAAAGATAGCCACTCACTAATACCCCAAAATAAGTGTTTGGTATGTGTCAACTTACAGCAATGGAATTAACGAGAGATGTCTTTCCAGCATTCTGAAGCCCTACAAGGGATAGCTCCATTTCTTGTTTAAAGAATAAGCTGATAATATGGACACAGGGTCAGAAGCAGAATGCAAGATCAATGGAGAAGTAATGTGCATTGATTATAACAGTTAATAACTACAAGCAGATTACAAACAGCATTAAGGATGAAAAGAAGTTGTGCACACTTGGATAAGTCAACAGCATCCCAAGTGAATGTGAACCAACATTCTGGAAGTCCATCACATAATCATTTGACCACAGTTGCTTTCTCATACTAGGAAGGTGTTTGGCTCTTTCTAAGCCCAAAATATTCTATGACACCAATCAAAAAGATCATTTCTACTAGCATTGCCAAAACAGTAAGTTGCAGAGAACCAGAAACAAACAGAAATGAACCCCCCACCCTCCTCTTCCTACAATGGCTTCCAATTTTGCTCAGGTTCAAGAGACGGTAATCTAATCACATGCAAGACAAACTCACAGAAAATTAAAAAGATCTTATCTCCACCACAGTCCTGCAGTATTTTCTTGCATATGATTGATCTTCAGAACAGCTACTCTTAATTTCTTGATAAGATCAATCGCATCAACCACAGACGAAGAACAACTATCCATTTGAAAAACAGGCCGTAACTCTATGATGCAATGACTTTCTACTCCTAATTCATGAAGTTGTACAATGTGAAAGAGCCCCTCTCTTTTATTCATATCCAGCAAATTATAAACTAGTTATTCCCTTCGTATGAAATCTGCTTTATACACATATGCTTCCTTCTTATATGCTGAAGCACAAACCTCAAATCCTCTATTCATTTATACTAATCTGTATTTTCCAACATCTTTTTATTCCTTTTCTTCATGTGTATGCACTATCAACATCTAGCATACCAATTTCCAAAATCACCTCTTTCTTTATGAAAATATTGCAAGCAAGCATCCATCCATGTTTCTGAATTTTATTTAAGAAATAAACAAAAAGCTTAAAAAAAAAACTCCGCAGTGAAATGCTCTCCCGTGACAAATTCATGTCTGGAATTTTAATCTTGAGAGAGCTAAAAAGAACAACGTAAAAGTTCACAACCCACATATCAGCCCATAGCAGGGGAAAAAAAAAAAACCCACAAAATCCTCCAAATCTCTTTCCGATTTGAATAATTTCATGTTGCATGCATTTTTTCTTATCACAGTCTACTTCTGGTCTATCAAAATCTAAACTTTCATCACCTCAAAATCATTAGCAAACCAAACGGATATTAAACACAATAATTTATCAAGAAATTAATTAAATTTAGTTCAACTAATCAGCATGTAACAATAAAAAGGTCACATCTTTTTCCAAAACTTTCTCAACAACCAAACAAAATTGAAAGCGCAAACAAACCCCACGAAAAAAAAAGCAGAAAATCACAAAAAAAAAAAACATCAAGAAAGTAAAGGAAATTTACCTCCTGAGCCAGTTTAGAAGGGAATCCAAGAGACCCATTTGGAGAAAAGTAGAAAATTTATCTTAAAGAGAGAGAATTTCAGACTATAAATCCTTTTTATCTTGAGGAAGAAGGGAAGGAAACAAGAGAAGGAAGGGCGGTAATACAAGAAAACAAAAAGGAAACTTCAGCGACTGTGTCTGGAATCTGTCAGCTTGCAAGAGGAGAGAACTACTATAACAGAGGAAATTAATTTATCTGTCTTTTTTTTTAATCGGGTTAAAAATATGTTTGTTTCATTTATTAAATATTCTTGAATTTATATCCTCTTTCAAATTAATGATGCAACTGGTAAAAGGAGGAAAAACTACTAAAACTATTATTTTTTGATGGCATAAGCGAAAATGATTAAAAGTTGTTTTCATAATTGAAATATTTTTAGATTAGTTAACATGCATCAAAATCATTTCTCTTTCTCAAATTAAATTTTAGTTAGGCATTCGTTTAAGAATTCTTACATTTATTATATTATATTTAATAATAATATCAACCCGAAGAGAGGCTGGAGAGAAATCTCAAATGACCCAATCCAATAGCCCAAATTTTTATTTTGGCTGTGCAGTCATGTAAGGAAGAGGAGCTCAGGACAAGAGACTGGGCATGGCCGGGCTTAAATGGTATTGGACTGGGAAACAAAATAAATATTTTTTCTTCTTATTAATTAAGTACTATTGAGTTAGTTTTTGCATTATAATCTGTTTTTTTAATTATTTTTTATTTAATATTTTTATATAATTTTAATATGTTTATATTCAAAATAAAAAATTATTATTTTAATATATTCTCAATTAAAATAACATATACCACAATATTAAATACACATGAAATATATTTAACAGATAAAACATTTTTTTGGGGTTTACTTTCATTCACTTATCGTATATTCATATCTTACCTCACCATGATGAATTCTTAGATCCCCTTGATCTATATTTTTTTTGTTACATAAAACATTTTAGTTTATTTCAATAATTCTCAATGGACTTTCGCACATCAAATTTATTATTACTTGGATTTTTTTAGTTAATTTTGATATTCTTAAAGCATTTTTTATATCAAAATTATATTTCTTTTGTATTTCTCAAGTACAGGACAATACCCCTATTATTTTAAAAATACCTATAATTTCATACTTAATTCATTTAATTTAAATCATATATACTAATTAAAATTAATATTATTTTTATTTTCAAGGTTTCTTATTATATTTTTGTTTCTTTAACGTATGTCTTTTTCTAAGTTCATTGATATAATATGTCCTATGATGATAACTCCATTATTTTCTTAATTGTATAAGAAATTGTTTTGATTAAATAAGAGTAATTTGATAAAAATTTATAAAATAAAAAATAAAATAATATTTTTTCATAAAAATAATTGCATCGAGTTAACTCGATAATTCAAGAATTTACTCAATAACTTAGTGATTTTAGCTCTTTTTTAGATTTAATATTAGGCCAAGTTCGGCAACTATAATACAACTATAATACATGATATTGAAATTAAACAAATTAAACTAGGTTGGATATTCAAATAGAAAAACAATCAAATGTTAGCTACCAAATTTGCGGTTTTTTCAAATCTAATGTTATTATTTAATAGTTATGTTAGCTTTACATTAAAAACAAGAAAGAACAAGTTTATTTAACATATGAAGTGGAGTAAAATACATGAAAGTCTTGAAAGTATTGGAAAATAAAACATTGAACCAATGAATCATGTTAATACTAGTTACTAGAACACCTCCTAATTTATTACCTACAGAGATCACAAACTTAAACTTGTCTTCTTTAAAAAAACATGTGGCCAACAATAGTTCGCAAACTTTTATCAAGAAAGAGAAATGAAAAAAAAAAAAAAACTACTCTAAGGCATTGTATTTGTATCAACTTGGCTAATTAAAACTTCTATAAATAATTTTGCAAACTTAACCTCATGTTTGTTACATTTAAGGAATTCGTGATAAATTAGGGTAAAAGTTGTATTATTTCTCTTCTATAACAATGCAAGGAAACTATAATCAATTGTTCTAATTAGAAAAATCTAAACTTTTAACTTATGCTAACACAAAAATTCTTATGGTGCTCGATGGTAACTAGTAAAATTATATTAGTTATTACTTGGATCCAATTTTAAGAAAGAGATAGATATATGAAAGAGAGAGAATATCAAATCCATGACCCATAAAAAATGATAAGAATATCTCTACGTATATATTTTTTCTCCTGTTTGTGTCTATCTTTTTTAAAAAGAAAAAAATGAACCCAAAAAGTAACTAATAGAATATTATTAGTTGCTCTATGAGCATCTTCAAATTACTTTGCTAACATTTCCTTTTATGGTGGTGCATACATATCACTTATGCCTAACTTTACAAGTAAGTCACTATATTTTTACTTTTCCAAATAACAAGATTACCTCCAACAAAAGTGAAGTACCATTTGTTGAACGTCGTCTTTCTCCTTTGGCACCTAAATCTTAGTCATAATATCTAGTAATACCCGCATAAATATGCTAAGAATATTCAAGACCCTTTCTAGATTGCATAAAGCGACTTACCACACTAATAACATAAGCAATATCCGGTCAAATGTATGATAGGTAAATCAACTGACTCATTAATCTTTGATATATTTCCTTGTCAATTAGTTTCACAAACTTTGAATGTCTCCAATTCATAACCTTCTTCTCTTTCTTTTTCCTTCCTTTTTTGTTTCCCCTTCCTTTACCAATTTCACTTTTCTCCACTTGATTTTCTCTTAAAATTTAGTGTTTATTATGTTTGTCTTTGCAAAACCTCACGAGTTCTTCTCAAATTTGTGTTTTTTTTTCCTAAGATTTTCTTAAGGATTCCTCATATTCCTTCTAGAATTCTCTCTTCCTTTCTTTATATTTCTTGGTCGGCTGCACACGCATACATATATATAGTCAACAATTTAGTTAATTCTTTTTACATCCCTCTTTTATACATTTTATTTTTCTGGGTGAATTTTTACTTGACCATGAAACTTATTTCTGTTAAACTTAAACTAGGGCATATCTAATTTCATTATACTATATTCCACCATAATTCTTTCATTAGTTATTTATTTCATCTGGTTCTAATTCATGTTTCTGTGTTTTTTATTTTTCATAATTTTTTTCAGAACCCACATATAAACCTTTTATTTTATTTTCTCTCATCTATCATCTTCCCCATAAGATAAATATTCACCTAAATCATCTGGGATAATTTTCCTCCTATTAATTTCATAGATTTTTCTCAGGGGTTTATAGATGCTCATTTTTATTATTTTTTAAAGGAGTTCATTAAGTCCTTTACTCCTAAAGTTTGTCTTAAATTGCCCCTAACTGATCTGGATATGTGCATCCTTTTAATTATCATCAAAAGACACTCATGTAACATCATGTTTATGAGGTATCATAACCATATTTTAAAAGGGAAAATTGTCTTCTAGCCATGATGATGCCTCTTAATTGGACCATGTTTCTTAAGTGTGGTGTTACTCTCAATCAATAAATCATCCATTGTCATGGATTTTTTCGAGCAATATTGCTCCTAATTGATTTGGTTGTGCTTATTCTTTTAGCTATCATTAAAAGGCACTCATCATTGTTAGAGACCATTTATAGCTTTGATGAATTTTACAAAATTATCTTTTAACTATTGTTATTGCAATAAGCTTTTTCAAATTGGATTGCCCCCCAACTGATCTATCTATTTTCAACTAGCCATTATAGGGTTCACAAAATTGCCTTCAAATTGACTCGAATGCTCAACTTTCCACGAAGCAATCATAAGATGCATCAACATTCTTTTTATCCAAAACTTTATAGCTTTGATCAATGGCCATTCTTTTTAAAATCATTTTTCTTATCTTATGAATAGACCACAAATTTTAAAAATTGTATCTTTCAAATCTAATTATTAAAAAAATCATTGAGATGTAAATTTAAAAGTATTTTCATGAAGATTAAACTTCTTTGGTCAAGAATCCAAATATATCATTCAATGTTATGATGAATTTTGAATGTTTTTATTGGTATATGGGCAAGAGTTAATTGAGTTTGAAAAAAATAATGATCTAGATCAAATGAGTTTTTATTGAATGAAAGGAAAATTTGGTAAGAAAAGGTTCCAAAGGTAATTTTTGGATTTCAAAAGGGATAACATCTTCATTTATATTGCATTAAGCCTGTCCATTTATTGGTAAAGATTAGATGATTCAATAACATGAAAATGACTTATGGTGTACATTGAGGTCATAGTTTTTATACTCTTTATAAAAGCCGATACCTTTCAATGCAAACAAGTCATTTTTTATTATTATTATGAAGGGCTTTTGAATCTATGTAATATAGGCTATGGTTCACGACTATAAAAGAATGGACATACATAAGGCTTTAATAGTGTTTAAAGGTTAAAGGATATAGGACCACTTGTTTCAAGCAAAGATCTTTTAAGCTTGCCACTTGAATTTTCTTATTTTAACTATTAATCCCGTTATGATCTTAATTCTTTAATTTTTTTTCATTTGACACCTGTCTTTCAAATTAGAGATATTTTGAAGAGCTTTTTTTCTCTCTCTCTTTTGTGACACTTGTCCCTATTGATATTTTTGTCTTTAATTAGGGACACTTTAAAGATTTTTTATTATTATTTTTCATTATTTTTCTCTTTGTTGTGATATTTCTATCCCTTTTGATAGTTTGTACTTAGAGAATTTTAAAAATCACCCCTAATATAGGGGTGATCCTAGTGAAGGGTTATTATTCAAGAATAATCATTTATGGCTCAAATAGAGACAACAAGAATAATTTTTAGAATTGTGAATGAATTGTTGAAAAATATTTTTTTTCATTTCAAATCCAAACTTGCTTACATCGATAATTGTTAGCCTTATTTTAAGAAAACTTGCTAGTTAACCTTAGAGAAGATGCAGTGGAATCATAACTCAAATGCACCCCATTTATCACCATTTATGTCATCAAATCATTCAATTTTGTTTGTACACAATTTATTATTATGAGCAAGAATTTTCCTTTTTACCTGAGGATGAAATGAATTTTTATGGTTTTTAATAAGGATAAGTATGAAGTTTAGTAGGTTTTGCAAACTTTTTTTTAGGGATGTCCATTTTCTTATGATAATTCATTTCCAACTGTGCTCTTTTTTTGGTAGCAAGGGTGGATCAAAATGAAAAACATGCATAGAGTAAATTATTCCCTAATTGTAGCATATAAGTGCTTCAAATCTTGAAGGAAAAAAAATTAGTTGGTAAAATATTCTCCCTCAGCATTGCAGAAATCAAAAGGATTTATATGAGGTTGTTTTTTTGTTAGAACCTCTTTTTTTATTATACGTCTTTTATTCCATTCTTTTTTTGTTATAATTCTTCATGACCTATAATTTCATGAAACTGTTTTTCCTCTCAATGCAGGTTATGGCAAGTTTTTTTTTTTATTTGATAAGCCCAATATCTTTGCTATTATTGCCTTTATAAACTAGCTAGGGAGGTGAAAACAAGTTATAGCTCTCCATCTTTATATCAAATGCAAATATGTTTATCTTATAGGTAAGCCAGTGAAGTGAACCATTCCTAGATACTTTTGTTATGCAACAAAATGACTTATCTTATGGCAACTTTACTTCTTTCAACTACTTGTATCTTTAAATTTTTGAATTAAACAATTCATATTTAATGCAGTGATACATACAGAGTTCTTTATCATGCTAGTGAAACTTGAGCTTCGAAAATCACACGATTTTATAGTGCAAATGCTTTAATCTTTCCACCATTATACCAATTTCTATAGTATGTTATCGTGTTTTTGGATTCAGGATTTTCTGTCATTTCCTGGTAGTAGGCTTGCATATATAATATCACGGTCTATTGTATGCTTGATAGAGTAAAACACCTTATTTAATTTATGCCATAATCTCCACATGATCAAATAGAAAATCAAAAGACATTTGGGATGGGGTTTCAGGATGTCAATTGATATAAAAGAAGCATGATATTTATTTATGATCATGCTCTATATGAAGAAACCAAAGATAATGTTGGCTCTTTAATTGTGTAGTTTGGTGAAAATGGACTTATAGGTGAATTTGTTGCATTCTTTAAAAATAAGCCTATATCTTTTCACGGTTTCTATTGATGAATGTGTTAAGATTTTATAGATGATATAAGAGCATAAATCATGAGTTGAGTCTATGGTAAAGAGGAATGAAAGCAAATGTTTTTTGTTGGCTTGAAGAATACTATGGCAATGTTTTGGATTGAATGTTGAACAAACCCTCCTTGAAGTAATAAACTTAATACTGTCAAATATAAAAATAAGATTTATTATTTTGATTAGCCATGAAAATTTTGATGTTGGTACAATCACTTGAATCATCACATTAAAGCCATAAAACATTTCAAAATAATATTTGCAAGTTTGATGCTTTGCAAGGATATAAAAAGTGATTTAGGATGGTAAAACATGTCCTCGTTGAAATATAGTTGGAATATTGAATAATGGTCTCCACATGATTGTGTAATATCTAAGTATCAATCAAAGTTTAGAATTAATGCCAAAAATTATTTACAGAGGGATCAAAATTCTGAGATTGAATTTGTTGAGGTTTTAAGATTGAATATCTAGATTTTAACTATAACTTAATCAACTAAAATCATTTGTTTGACGGAAAGTGATTTTCTGGAAATCACTTTCCAAACTTTCCTGTATTTGTTTGTCATTAGAAAAGTTGGTCAACGGAAAATACTTTTCAATCAAAGAAAAATTTGGTTTAGTTTTCAGGAAAGTGTTTTTCTTTTATTTTGGGCGGAAAACACTTTCCGGAAGTTGTGAAAAATTTAGAAATGTCATATTATTTGCTAATTATATCAAATTTGATCCTCAAACTTTTGATTGCTATATATATATGTGTGTGTTTGAATTTTTTTTTCAATTTCATCTCTTAGAATTTGATTTTTATATTAACTTTGGTCTTCATTTTTATAATTATTATTTGTTTTTCCCTTATCATTTCTTAATTGTAATTTTTTATCTATCAAATTTGGTCCTCATTATTTTGATTGTTACTTATTTTATTTGAAATAATTTATGAAATGGTAATTATTATTATTTTAATTCCTTCATCTTTCAAATTTTTTTTTGTTAGATTTGATCTTTATTATTTTAATTATTATTTATTTTATTTGAGATAATTTATGAAATTATATTTTTTTTCAATTTCATTCTCATTCAACTTTTTAATTTGTAAGATTTGTTCCTCATTATTTTAATAAACTTGAAAAAAATAAAACATTAATAAGTTATTTTCCAGTTCATTTTCCATGACATAACCAAACATTAGAAAGTGTTTTCCAACTTATTTTCATTACACTACCAAACATTAGAAAATAATTCACCTTCCTGGAATTCACTTTCCAAAAGGAAACTACTTTTTAGAAAACAAACAGGGCCTGAAACAAAGTAGGATACAAATTTAATTGGACCCTATCATATTTTTTCCTTTTCATTGCAGTCCTTGACTTTTAGATTTTTAATTTTCATTCTATTAGGGTTTTAATTTTAGATTTGTTTTCAATTTCACTCTTAATTAAATTAAATGGACCTTCAAATTTAACCTTTTTCCCTGATCTAGCACTTGGTTCTCAGAATTATGCAATTTTAACCAAATTTGCCATAGTTCACATTTTTCTTTTCAATTGTATCTAGAGGTGATCATTTTCGGTTCAGTTCGGTTTTTATCAAAAAAAGTAATCAAATTGGTCCAAACCAACCGGTTTCGGTTCGGTTAGTTTATTTTAGAACAAAAACCGATTTATGACACTAAATATATACAAAGAATATAGGTTCGAATTTATTAAATCATTTAAATAAAGTTCAATTTTCGAACTTCTCACAAACACATGATCTTAAAATGATGATTTCCTCAAAAAAAAAAAAATAAATAAAAAAATCCAATACAAAAAATAAGATTTTTCGAGTTACCAGTGCTGATTTAACTAATTGGGCTATAACTTCAATAGCCCAAAAATGTCAGTTTGGAAACATGGGACAAGACAGATTCATCTTCGTGGCGTTTAAATGGTGTGTGTGAAAACGAGCTTTCAGTCCAAAACAATAAAGGCAGGCGGCTACAAGCCCAAACTCCTGTTCTTGTTTCGGGCCACATTTTACAGTGCAATTACAATTATATATATATATATATATATATAAAATAAACTTCTCTGTGGATTTTTATTTTATTTTTCTAACTAGAAAGCATCGGGCACTTAAAAAACAACTCACATGATTAAGTGGAATTTATATCAGAAATTGATATATTTTTATAGCTTCATATGTTTTAATCTTTCATTGGTTCTGCATTATTTAATTATATCAGAAGGAATCATTACATGTTATTAGCTTTCAATAGTTTACAGACACCAATTGTTTCTGTTCAGTTCCCCCCACCTTCGAACCTCGATGTTTCTCGAATCTGATGTTTCATTCACTACAACTACGAGGATGTTTTCTTTTATGAATTGAAGACATTTAAAATTACGGTAATGAGTTGTTTTTAAAGTTTTTTTTTTTTGTTTAGGAATATATTAAAGTAAATTTTTATTTTTAATTTTTTAAAAATTAATTTTAACACCAACACATCAAAATAATCTAAATATATAAAAAATAATTTTAAATAAAAATAATTAAAATTTTAATAAAAAGTAAATCAAACCATACAACCAATCATACTCATAACCAAAACCACTCATTATCGATAGTGCAAATAAAGCAATGCCAAGTTACATGGAAATTAAATAATTTTGTAGACAACATGGTCCCAGCAGGATTGAAATCCCAATGACATATAATTATGTCTTGATAACGTTATACATGACATCGACTAAGCTAAATATGACTCCCATCGATGTTTTAAAAGGTCATATTTTTAACAGCGGTTTGGTTTCCCAGTAAAAAAAATATTATTGAATTAATCTTAATATTAAATTTTTATTTGGTCTTAATTTTCATATACATGATATTCTGATATAGCATATAATATCAATAAAAATTAGGGTTATCGGGCAAAAAAAAAAAAAAAAACTCTATGTTTTCAGAAATTTATTTTTTTATTAACTTTTAATTAAAAATAATTAAGTTAGATATCTCTATTTATATTAGTTTTAGATTTAAAATTTTTGTAGAAAGAGAAT
>Ga0325405_1005233_pt1 | contig 13183 bp, 6 predicted proteins | sample PopdelMetagenome_21_FD_205663 | JGI IMG/M metagenome (GOLD analysis project Ga0325405, IMG submission 205663) | Populus deltoides microbial communities from Bellville, Georgia, United States - Xylem-Control-R2 | ecosystem: Host-associated > Plants > Phyllosphere > Stem > Wood/Secondary xylem... | reverse complement strand
AACAAAATCTCACACCATTATTTATTTATTATTATTATGGGGCAACCGGGGACTGATCTGTTTGCTAGCCGTTAGAATCAATTTAGACAGTCATGAAAACTTGAGGGACTATTTTGGAACTTCGAAATCTGACACTTGCACTCCTACTCTTCAGTCACTTTTCCCTGATTCTCTCCACATCTCTCACCACTCACCACCAGAACCAAGCAAGCAAAAAAAGCGAGCACTCACTCACTCACTCACTAATTCAGATCTAAAGATTCCAAATCGCGTAAAAGAACCGCAAGAAATCAAGAAACTTTCTTGTCTAGCCATGGAAACGACGCCGTCAGAGTCATCTTCTACGCCATCAACAACAGTACCAAAGAAGAAGCAAGGATTAGGATGGGTAGAATGGCTAAGAGGATGGATGTACATAATATACGAGATGTTATTTCAGCGAATCATGGCTAGTCACTTGCAGAACCCTCTCTCTTTACCTCCTATCAACAATCTCACTTGCATTGTCACCGGATCCACCAGCGGTATCGGTCTCCAAATCGCCAGGCAATTGGCGGAATCCGGAGCCCATGTTGTTATGGCTGTTAGGAATACCAAAGCAGCGCATGATTTGATTCATAAATGGCAGTCCGAATGGACTGGACTCGGCCTTCCTCTTAATATCGAGGTAGGTGGTAGTTTGGCCTTAATTACTGTTTAATCTCTGTTATACGTGCTTGGATTTTCTTAAATTAATGTTGTGGTGATTTTTGAAGGTGATGGAGCTTGATCTTTTGTCCTTGGAATCGGTTTCGAGGTTTGCCGAAGCGTGGAATGCGCGAATGGGACCTTTGCATGTTCTTATTAATAATGCTGGAATATTTTCCATTAGAGGTTGGTGTTTTGATTTTTTTTTCTAACTTTTTTTTTCCTGATATGTAAATGCGATGTTGCCTGCTGCTTGTGCATTATTTCTCATTTTTTAGTATGGAAGTAGGGCACTGGCAATTCCCAAGTATAACAGGTAAGTACTCAAGGAGAAGGGAATAGTAAAATGTGGAATCCCTTCCTTTGTGAATACTCATGGTTAGTTATAACTTATAACAGCTGGTATAGTTTAGTAAACTGATACGGAGGTTCCTGCTATTCGGCAATGAGAAGTCGTGGTCACAATTAGATGATAAGTGCTGTTATTGGAAATCAAGTCAAATGAGCCAAGGGTGATGCATGGCTTCAGATTACTTGTTTTTTTCTCCCAGTTTAGAGAGGATATCCTTGGAGGAGGGTGTTTTTGTTTTGTAAAATAGCCTTGTTCATGCTGTTGAGCCAGAGCCTTTTGACCATCCCGATAAAAATACATTTTTGGATCCTCCTGCCTGCCTAAGAGATGCTGCAGTAGTTTTTTTGTTACCACAGCATGTCTTGATGACATGTCGGAATCCATTTTTTTGTGATGTCATTCCTGTGTCTCGCTAATATTACCAAGTCCACATCATGAATGACATGAACATGGCCTGAGGGTCTCAATGATAGGCTTTTCTGTCGAAACTTTTGGTTTCTTGTGTGAAAAGGACAGTAAGCCTTTGAATCATATGTTATTCCACTAGCTTGGTTGCTTGTTGTTTATAGCTTGCCATGGCATAGAGGAAGCATGGATGGTTGCCTCACTGTGATGTATTTACGTCTTCAAGTCCTGTCTTTTCTTTTGTACGAATGGCCTGTTTCTTGCAAATGTATATGCAGCATTTTCAAACAGCTGAAGGATCTTCTGAGATGAAAGGTGTGTGCATTACCGCATTTCCACGGTCAGGGGTTCTTAATTTTTGAAAGAAAAGGGAAAGAAATTGTGGGTTCTTTTGGGTTTGAATGGTGATGTTTGGTGTGTAAGGACAATGGGAAGATAATGTTGGCTTCAATTGTCAGGCACGTCTTGGAAGAATTCAACATATTAAGAAGAAAGTTACTGGAATAATTCTACGCAGAGGGATGGGCATTGTTGGAGAAAACAAGATTTCATGGTGTTTTCACAATGTGTGTGATCAAAAGAAGTGAAAACTTCAAGTTTAGTTCAAATGTCCCTGAAGGTTTTACATTGTTCTTAAGAATGTTTGGAGAGCATTCTTCTACCATACATGACTTTCAGTTAGAATCACTCAAAGGAAGGGAGACAAAGGAGAAGTGGCCTTTTTTAGTCGAGGTCATGGGTATTGGTGGACAGGAAGCATTGCTCTGCCAAATGTGAATGTTTTGGAGGTAGAACTAATTAGAGAGTTTCAATGACATGGTTGGCAAGATGTTTCAGGTGCCCTTAAATAAGGGAGTCATCCTGTGCATTTTGTATTTTATTTTATATGGACCAATGAGAATGTGATATGCAGGTTTTCTATAGGTTTTGCTTACTTTCTCAAGAGAATAGGTTGCAAAAATCACGAGAATCTAATAATTTAAGAAGCTGCATTGATTTATTCATGAGTCCTTGATCAGCCATGCATTTAGGGATGGATGATGGGGAGATAATTGAGATTGTGAGTGAGGGGAGTTTTTATGGTCCTGCTTCAAGCTTTCTGCTTTAGTTCAAGACTCTTCTTGACGAGTGTTGTTTAGCAACTATGCAAGGTGTTGCTAATGATCTGGCTGCTTCTTGATTGAAAAGTTTGGTTAATCTTTGATTTTTATGGAGTAATGTTGAGCATTTATGTAAACTAGTATTGTTTCTATTTCCAGTCATAAAAGCTTTTCGGATATGCATTTCTTATATATTTATCTACCATTTGACCATAAATAACTAGTATGCTTTGAATTTGTTTTATCAAGGACCACAAAAGTTCTCAAAGGATGGGTATGAAGAACACATGCAAGTGAATCATCTAGCTCCAGCATTGCTTTCGATATTGCTTTTGCCATCCTTAATTAGAGGCTCTCCAAGCAGAATTATCAATGTGAATTCAGTTGTGAGTTCTATGGCCAACAAAAATATACTTTGCCTCTTTTTAGCTGTGTTCTCTTTCAATATAGGATCTTACAAATTTATTTAGGATACTATAAAATAGCGCGTAGCATTCCTTATTAAATGATACAGACTTGTGTGATTGATAGATCCAGCGAATTAAAATGATGTGCAATTGATAAATCTGGAAGAAGAAACACAGCTTCTATTTCCTGTATGTATTTATGATTTAATTTTCCGGTCCTGGCATGATGTGTCAATGTCCATCATTTTCCTGTTGCTCAGATTTGTGCAATTACCTCGGAGGAAAGGAAAACATATTAATATGATTGTGAAATTGTGCCCCCTGCATAACAGTTCTGCTTGCCGTCATATAGCATCTAAATCCCGTCATAATTCTAATGTAACATTCATATGCTCACATTTTTTATTGGTTTTTAATGTTTCTCTCTTCTCTAGATGCATTATGTTGGCTTTGTTGACACTGAAGACATGAATGTTATTTCTGGAAAGAGAAAGTATACAAGCTTAGTTGGATACACCGGCAGCAAGTTAGCACAGGTGTGCTAAGAGTTGATATTTGATACTTTTGACTGTATAATTCTGGAAACTGTTATTTTTATTTCGGGTTCAAGTTAACAAAGGAAATGTCACTATTGTTTGTGCTGCATGAAGTTGCTGTATCAATATAAAATGCTCACCTCTCTCCTCAATCATGTTGGATTCTTTTTATCCCTTTTGTTTTGAACGATAAAAGAACTGTGATGCTGGCATCTCTGTTAAAGTTCCTGTGGTTTTTCAACTGGATTAGTTTCTGTTGAGCATCTGTGTTTCAACTACTGGATTTAGTTTCTTTTAGGGATGCAAATGAACTGAACTCTCACCACAGTCATGCTTGTTTTTCTTAATTGACCTCACTTGATGTTGTTTGTTTAAATTATTAGGAAGAGCCTGAGATTAATATTGGACTTGTCATAACAAATGAATAAGCTCAAACATACATGTTTTCTGCCGAATATTGGATGTGGGATTCAAAATTGGCTTAAAATTATGAATCTCGTTTGGGTAAAGGTGTTGTGGGAGTGAGTTATCCAGTTGTCCTCTGACTATAAGATATAAAATTAAATTATAGATAAATTTTAGAATTAATATGGAAGTTTGATTGCTAAAGACCACGGCTTTTGTTTGCATTACAAAACATGCTTGCCGTGCAAACGGTTGATGGAGAAAGGTGGATTTAATTAATTTTTGTTAGGAAATGTTAAATCTGGTTTGCTAGGTACAAATACCTTAGATTCTTTTGCATGGGAATTATTGCAGATAACTCAAATAGCTCTAGCAATATCATATTACTCAACATTATCCCTTTCCTGTTCTACATCACTGCATGAACATGTTCAAAGGATGTATTGACAGTATTTCAGTAAGCTGCTATCTGTTATAATTTGTTTTAACATTCATGAATGAATCATGAACTTGTGATTTTTGGATTGCAGGTCATGTTTAGTAGTGTTCTGCACAGGCGGCTTCCAGCTGAATCTGGCATCAGTGTATTATGTGTTTCCCCTGGAGTAGTCCAAACGAATGTTGTAAGTCTTTTGAATCAATCATTATAATTTTATTATGGAATAGGATGTGCCAACATATGTCTGCATATAGTTACTCATACAAGTTTCTTGATGCATATGTTTTCAGTATAAACACAGACGAAGCAATAATGTCTATGATTTGTGCTGTTACTGCTATTAAAAAAAGAAAATGCTGAGGGAATGTCATGATGGAAAGCTGTGCTGTAAAAGGGGGAGAAGTGGGTAAAAGAGAGATATATTAACAATTAAAGACATTTCCTTTCAATAAAGCCATCCTAGGCAAGCTCTTTTTTCACATGAAAAGAGTATGACCTAACTATTCAGAACATGTTATATGGCACAATGGTGGAAAGATACAGATTTATAACTTCTTATAAAGGGTGTTGGCTTGGGATAAGCAGCAGATACCTTTGGCTAGTTTTGATTAAATATGGCTGGTTCCAAAGTGGAGCTGTTATTCATTTATGTTTTGGGAGGGAAAAGCATCGTTAGGCTTTTTGGAAATATAGTGTTTGTAGCTGTTTTGATCATGTTGATGTGTATTGGCTGACAAAATATAGGATAGTAGTTTTTAAATGAAGTTGTAGAACCCTACCAATGGGGCTCTAGCTCACTAGTAGCAATACTTGTCCTTTAAGAGGGAGGTTGCAGGTTTGATTCCTCAGAGAGAGGCTAACCTAAATTACAAACACCTTAAAAAACATTAAGTTGTAGAACATCATTCTTGTTGTACACTTTATGGGACTAAATGATGGGATTGATTTAGAGAGACCAAATCTGTTGTTGAATTGGTTTCCTTTAGCTTTGTATGTTCAAATAAACATTCTTTCTAGTTACGACATTGTATCTTACATCCCTTTCAACTTTATCTAAATTCAGGCAAGGGATCTTCCCAAAATTGTGCAAGCTGGTTATCACCTAATACCGTATTTTATCTTCAATGCCCAAGAAGGTAAGTCTCCCAAATGATAGCAACTTTGTGGGATAATGGTGACAACTTGTCTTTTAATTTTTAACATGACTTATGATGTCCTTCTTGTCATCATTCTGATCACGATACATGATGTATTGAAGTGCATGATGTTTTTCATCTCCTGCCTGCTGTTTATCTCTCTTTTCTGCCCAGTGAATGCCAAGGAACTTTTTCAGGAAACTGAAATATGAGAGTTGAAGAGGTTGTGCATGCCAACAAGAAGCATTGATTGTTGGACAATTCATATGTTTCTATGTTTAAGATGCACGTGACAAGAATTTTACAAATGAAAACATTTTAGTGAATCAGATGCTGTTGCACGTGTCTTGCATTCTCAATGTCTTAGACTTTATGGCTTGTAACAATGTCAATTTGCTGCTAGAATGATTTGTTTCACTGTTGGTCCCCACTGGCCGTAATAAACACCATCCTTAGGAGCAAGTTTTTTTTTAGTCTCCACACAAATAGTCTCCTTGCAAAAGAGATAAATTCATTTACGGTTTCCCATCAAACTGTGAGTAAGTTGCTCAGGAAAGACTTCTAAGTTGTACGAGGAGATGTCCTTTGTGTTCCGCCAAGGCAAGAAAAGAAAGACTTGAGAGTGAATTTATTATTTCTATTCCATACTTTTTGTGGTCAGCAGCTATATGTAAAGGTTTTGAACTGTTGAAGATGTCTAATATTCAGCAATTCAGACACATGGTACCTGAGTCTGAAGCTCTTCGGAAATCCTCACAAATCCATTTTTATGCAGAACTTGTACGTTTAGCAAAGCCATCTAGTTTATTCGGAACATTGAATAGAGAACTAGGTTGCACCAAAAGATTTTATAGAGAAATGGCTTTTTGATTTCCAATGAGAGTTGCTATGACAACATTATCAGTCAATTATTTATGGAATCACAACATAATGTACCATGGAAAGAACCAAAATATGAGTTATCTTGCTATTATGCTTAACCGCCTTCAAATTTAAGAGGAAAAAAAAACAATATTATAACTGCTAGCTAACCTCATATAATTTGCATCCAATTCAGGTTCCAGGAGTGCTCTTTTTTCAGCAACTGATCCTCAGATTCCTGAATACTGCGAGTTGTTAAAATCAGATGACTGGCCAGTTTGTGCATTCATTTCTCAAGATTGTCGACCAACAAATCCTTCCGAAGAGGCACACAACATCGACACCGCGTATGAAGTGTGGGAGAAGACTTTAGAGATGATTGGCCTGCCTTCGGATGCTATAGAGAAGTTAATAGAAGGGGAAGAAGTTAGGTGCCGTTATGGGGAACGTCAGGAGTAGACATTGTGCTGCTATCACACGGGAAGGTACTAGTTCTTACCAGGCAGTTAACTTGGAATGCATGTATACTAAGTATTTTTAACATCAATCCTTAGATTTGTGATCATTTCTATCTTGTAATGGAAAGTTGTTTTACATCACTATATGAATTTTCCCAGTAGGTTTGAGCAAGGCAGCCTTTAACATGCAGCTCCGCTGCACCACACAGATTTCTTGATGTAAATTACTGCTGTCTCCAGACCTGTATATTTCTTGGATAATTAGAGGACAGAAGGAAAAGAATGGATAACCAGACATGAAAGACTTTCATGCATTCCTGTCTGACTTTTCTCTCACAATATTTTCTTTTTCAATGGGATCAATCTTCTAGATTTATGTGGGAGTAGTACCATACTCCTTGGTGCTTCCTTTTTCTCCCTTTCACTCACAGGTCCAGTTTCAAGTAACTTTTAACTCTGAAATCACAGTGCCGAATACATCAGGAAGACGAAGGTCTATAACTTAAAAGGTGGTCGCCCTCGAATTCGTCCGTAATGTTTGGTTCCATGGAAAGGAAAGATACCATTTAGAAAATAATACATAGGGAGACCGATTTACTCCACGGACCGGATTAAGTTTTTCTCAACGAAATAAAAGGATGTCTAGAGAATGATAACATTCTAAAAAAAGCAAGAAGAAATTGGGATTCAGACTATTAGTTCGAATGTGTTCAATATCAACAAAAAAACCAACCAACGATAATAAAAATAATCAAAAAATAGTTAATGATTAATCGGGAAAATAAAAGCTTGTTAATATTATAAAAAAAATACTTTTTAAATGTTCTTAAAAAATCTCAACTAAAAAATTGAATTAGAATGGGATGATATGATAAAGAGAAAAATAAAAGAAATCCAAAGCTTAATAACTAGTGACACAAACATTGAAGGAAGAATTGGAATAAAAAATCAATTTAAAAAAAAATTATATCTAGCTAGCATGTCATGAATAAAATAACGGAGGCCAACTCTCAAGTAACTAGCCAACATTCCAACCATGTACCGGGATAACCCCGTAGAAAAAATTGAATAAAATAATGGAGGCTAAATTTCAAACAAACTAAAAAATCAAATGTGAAATTGAAAAAAAAATTATTTTAAAAAAATATTGAAAAAAACTTGACTACCCCGCAACATAGGATATGAGATTGGGATGACCCCGCATAAAGGAAAATGAGAGAAAAATCACAGAACTCAAAGCCCAATAACTCAATATTGAAGGATAATATTGTAAGAAAATCAATTAAAAAAACCTAGGAAAAAAAAAACCAAACTTAAATCAAATTGATCATCGAAATTTGTAACATGGATCATGAGACCTAGACTTCCCATTAGAGGGTAAACACGAAAAAATTATGAAGCAAAATTCCTAATTATAAAAAATTAGAAAAAAAAATAGTAATTAAAACAAGGAGTGTCAAATCTAATATAGAAACTAATGAAAAAATAATGAGGGACTAAATTGAAAAATAAAATAAATCAAGAAAGGGATAAAAAAACAAAAAAAAAATAGAAATCAAAAGAATAAGAACCAAGTTGGATACAATAATTAAATGAAATAAAATGTTGAGGAATTAAACTGAAAAATAAAATAAATCAAGAAAAAAATAAAAGAAAAAAATAGCAATCAAAAGAATAAATACCAAATTAGATACAATAAATAAATAAAATAAAATGTTAAGAGATGAAATTAAAAAAAAAAACTTCAAATGGCATCAAAAGCACAATAAATAACAATAAAAAAATAAATACAAAAACAAGTCGACGACACATTTGATTTTTGCATTGATGTTAAATTCAAAGTCAGGAGAGAGAAAGAGAAAAAAAAAGTTATAAGAGCCCAACAATTGTTCCTTGCACACACGTCTAACTATTTTGAAGAGAACAACGCAACGCTTCTAATGCCATTGTGATTACAGGGAGGCATCTCACGCACTACTTAAAGAGTTTGGGGTCTCCAGTTCATAAGAGCCCAACAATTGTTCCTATGTGCATACACATCTAACTATCATGAAAAGGATAATGTAATGTTTTCAATGTCATTGTAGAAGACAGCGTTTGATTATAAGGAGGCTTTTTGCGCATTGCCTAAAGAGTATGGAGGCCTTTTATTTGCTAGCACATGCTATGCACTTGCCAACAACTTTTATTTTTTAATTGTATTTATACTTGTTGAAAGAATGAATTACATATCATTCAAATTAATTATAACTAAAAAACCCATAATAAAAATACTTAAATGCTCTTCAAGCATTAGTTTAATTTTTATTTGCTTTAAAATGCAATTTAGTCATTTCAATTGGCAACTAAATAGTAAATGATAAAAAGGCCTTCTACCGTATGTTTTTTTAATTTGATTTGAAAGATATTTAAGTTATTTTATTATACATCTAAAATAAAAATAATAATAATTTGTCCCTGTTTAATATGATAATGACTTATAAAATCTATGAAAAACAATTTTTCACTCATAAATAACTAATTAAATGATTTTATTTGAAAATAAAATGACAATTATTAACTGTTCCAATACAAAGTGACAAGTGTCTTGTTGCATAATAAAATGTTGGGCCCTATTGGGTTTTTTTTTAAACCGTGTTTAGTAAAAATGGAGGGACAAAATCCAAAATTATTTGTTTTTTTGGGTAAAAAAACTAATGAGATTTTTGTATCTCTCTTTTTAGAGGATAAAATGTATTTTTTTAATATATATAATTGGGCCTTTCCAAGCACTCTTGGGTTTGATTCCAAGTAAAAAATAAAAATCTCTAAATCCCTATTCCAAGTATAAAATACACAAAAATATGAATAATGGTAAACTAATTATTTTCTATATTTTATTCTATCTTTTTTTTTAAATTAAATAGCGATGAAAATGAAAATTTATGTTACACGCACCAAACTAAACATTGAATCGATCTTGCCTTCAACACCTACTCCCTTATGATCTCATCTCCACAGTCCCGCTCTCTAGTCTGATCACCATGTCTCTTTAAACGATATCCCAATGAGTACGAGGGAGAAACAAAAACCAAACGGCAAGGTAGCAAGGGCGTCCTTTACACGCGCGAGAATGTGCTCTAGTGTCGAAGTGTAGAGAGAGAAAAAAAATTAGTAGACTGCATGCCTTGATTAGTGGGGCAGATCAATTATATTTTTTATTTAAAAATATTTTTAAAAAAATTGTTTTTAATATTAATATATTAAAATGATTCAAAAATATTATTTATTATCAATATTGAAAAACTCTTCTAATATTTAAATAAAGTTCAACTAAAGGGGTTCATAGAATTTTATTTCATGTTTATATCATTAATTTCAATGCATATCACAAATAATAATAAAAAAAGGTTTTAAAATAAAACAATTCTTAAATATTAGAATCTTAATGCTAGCACTATCGCCACAAGTTAGTACAGACCAAGATAAAATATTTATTAATATCATATATTTTCTTATTCGACGGTAAAAAAATATCATCATATTACTTTCAACGCCAACTGAGTATTTATTAAATAAATGGTAAATAATAATTTTTATTTTTATTTTATTTAGTGAAATTACATTTTATTTAATAAGCTTTAAAAACAAATAAAAAAGTACTAATTTCGCTATAAATCACCAAATATAAAATTATTCATATTTTAAATATTAAAAAAGTAATTCAATAAACAATATTCATATTCTTTCTTTTATAAAGAGTTTTATAATCTACCTTTTTTTAATAAGAGAATATGGATGTGTGGATAGAGTGGCTAAACACTTAGATTAGAAATATTACAAATTTTATGTTTGTACAAGTGATACATTTAACTAGCTATATAATCCGTGCTTTGCTACGGATTGTGTTTTTTTATTAAAAAAATTAGGTATGCAAGCTACTTTAATGAGTCTTTTTATATAAAAAAATTCAAAATATAAATCAAAAAGTCTATGCAAATATCTAATTAAATAAATCGATAACTATTTATGTAAATAAATGAAAAAAAGTAGTTAACAATAACAAAAAAAGATTGAAATAAATAAGAAATAAATACAGATCAAGATATCCAATCAAATAAAATGAGACATGCACCTAATTGTATTTATTGAACTTGTTTATTTAAATTAATGAAAGATAAATTCATATCCTAAAAAAATTATAACCTTAAATATAATCACAAATGAGAATGTTTGAATGAGCTTACGCTCTTAAAAAAAATATTACGCAAGGCCCAATACATCAATAATATTATTTAAAATAAATATTTTTTTATTTTTAGAAAAAACACAAACAAAACAAATCTAAAAAATCTTATATTAAAAAATGGCATGCAAAACCGTGATCTAGATCATGAGACTGTGATAAATCCATTGAAAAAAAATTGAAGATAGTCACAAAACCAATATTAAAAAAAAACTAATGCAAAATGATAAGATCGCACGAAGTCGAATCTCCGACAGAACAAATGTTGAAAAATGAAACCAATAAAAAAAAATCAATTACACAAAAGAATCTAAAAAAATAAGGGTGAAAAAAAAACATTAATTAGAGGGCAAATAAAAATTTTTAGTTGAAGGGTTAAATTGAATTGAAAAATAGCTTTAACAAAAGAAAAAAATAAAAAAATGACGGTTAAATTGAAAAAAAAATTTGATTGAACGATAAAATTGAAAGCAAATAAACTTCAACAAGAGGGTCAAAGAAAAAAAATTAAGAAATAAAAGAATAAGAACCAAGATGAAAAACAAAACATTTGATAAATTGTAATTGGATGACTAAATTGAAAAAAAAACAAACTTCTATATATAAAAAATAAGAACAAAATAAGAAATTAAAAGAATAAAGACTGAAATTAAAAACAAAACAAAATGATAAATTGTAATTAAAAGACTAAATTGAAAAAAAAACTTATTTAAAAGGAATAAGAATGAAATAAAAAATTAGAAAATGAGGACTAAAACTATAAAATGAATAAAAATAAAATCATAAATTAAAATAATGAGAACTAAAATTAAAAATAAAATATATGAGAAAATATAATTAAATGACTAAATTGCAAAAAACAAAAACATCTATAAAAGAAATAAAAACGAAATTAAAAATTAAAAAAAATAAGAACTACAATTTTAAAACAAAAAAAGAAAGAGGATAAATGTGTGTTTTGTATGTCATGAGAGAGAAAAGAAGGAGAAAAAACAAACAACATTGGTGACAATTCGACCACCACAAGCAGACACGGGCCATTCTATGTGGCAAATGACATAGTTGTGCATTCAGAAAGATGGCGAAAGGCCAAATTTGACCACTAGATGGTGTCACAAATACCGCCTGAATGATGTAAACGCCATCCACTCGTCGACGTGTGATCAACACGCGTCAATAATTTTCTAATTTAAATGTTCAAACATAAATATAAAAAACACCAAAACATCCCTCATGACTTTGTTAATTATACAAAATATCTGTGTGAAAATAAAAAAACACCCTCAAAATGCAAAGCTATTTGTTTTTTTGTCTAATTAAAGGTTAAATTCATACTTGTATTGTACATGGATAAAGAAAAAACTGAAAAAAACCCTTGTTTAGCATCCTAACAATTGTTTGTTCTTTGAGGGAAAGAAGTATTTTTATTTCTAAGAAGATTCTAAAATGGCAAGAAAGCGCTTGATCAATAATTTTAAAATTTATTGAATTTAGAGGTAAAAGAGTATTTTCAGTGTTTTAAAACAAATAAAAAAACACACACACCCAAACAATCTTTTCATTACTAATGGCCCATTGAAAAAGATAAAAAAAAAAAGTCTCGAGGCCTTTTTTTTTCTATTAAAGGGAAATAAATAATTTTATTATAGCAATCTATAGTAAACTGTCTAATATTACAGTGAAATAAACCTAGACCAGCCCAGTGGGTCGACCCGGGACCCGATGGCTGGATCATGTCGGGCAAGACAAAAGATCAGGATGAGCAAAAACCTGGCAAAACTTGATTGACCCACCAGTTTGACCAGTGACCTCGGCGACCCGGTAAAACCCGGTCGAGACCCTAGTTTTTTTTTCAATGTGTTTTTTCTCCAAGCGAAAGACCCTTTTTTTTTATATAATTTTTAACTGGTTATTAATCATTTTCAAAGTTCATTATATAAATACTAAAACAATGTTTTATTTTTTTAATGTGAGATTTGAAACTTTTTAGTATATAAACTCTATGTTCACAAGAAAAAAAATTATTTTTTAATGTGAAGATTTGAAGTTATTTAGTATATATATTCCATGTTCATAAGAAAAAATTATATTTTTTCAATGTGGGATAAAAAACCTTTTGAAATAATCTTTTAAACTTTATTATTTATAACATGTCTATCTTATATTCACATG
>Ga0325405_1005228_pt1 | contig 13189 bp, 3 predicted proteins | sample PopdelMetagenome_21_FD_205663 | JGI IMG/M metagenome (GOLD analysis project Ga0325405, IMG submission 205663) | Populus deltoides microbial communities from Bellville, Georgia, United States - Xylem-Control-R2 | ecosystem: Host-associated > Plants > Phyllosphere > Stem > Wood/Secondary xylem... | reverse complement strand
GTTTTCCAATTTCCTAAGCTTTCCTGGTGACACAAAAGAAAGCTGAAATTGTGCATGATTTTCAAAACAATCGGAAAGGTTACTCAAGTGAATGTTTACTTCCATGGAAAAATATATTTTAATTATGATTTGTTTTGACTTCTTATATTTAATTTGTAGCCAGACATTTCAATATATATAATTAACTAGAAGCAAGAGGTCGGCTTGAACTAATTAATAATAAATAAATTAATAATTCAATTGGAAAATGGATGTATAATCAAAACAAGTTTATTAATTATATATTGGATACAATATTCATATATCTGTATGCGTTGCTCATAGGCAAATTCAATCATATAAAAATAATACACAAAACACACCCAAATCTACCTATAATTAAGAACATCTGGGCAGCACCCTAGTGTGATTCAAATAACTGGCACAGCACACACTAGTATATATGCACACGAAATACTACAAATGGTGGGCTACTCAGGCCGGCCGGCTACTGAATTGGTGCACTACCTTATTGTATTTGTTTGCTGCCTAGCTAGTATCTATGGCCACACACATACATGCATGTATACTCTTGATTCTTTCCTTTCCTTTCCCTTTCAAAAGGTTTAATTATAATAAGGTGACATTGCTGGGGAAACTGTGTATTTTACTGGTTCAACTGGTGCTGGGGCAACTGTGTACTTCACTGGTCCTGGTGCAACAAAACCAGAACTTTTGATATCAGCCATCAATCCTCTTCTTGCATTTCCTTCTTGTGCCTCGCATAATTTGGGGAGAAACACTCCTGACAAAACAGAGAAAAGAATGGTGTAAGTGGCATGCAGTACTGATTACTTGTGTTCCATTACGATTAGTTTATTGAATGACGGAAGATCGATGGACATGTTTGTTATTTACCTTCAGCAGCAGCAAGGTTGAAGTAAAGATCGATAACGTTAGGGCAGCTATCGTAGCACTGAGGAGAGCAAAGTTGTTGTGCAAAGCGAGACTCGAGGAGAGAATCTGTTGATATTCCAAGTGATTTTCTGTCAAGTCCACATGCTTTGATGCATTGGTCTGTCTCAATCCAGTTCCTTAATCTATCAGCCTCAATTTCGGATGTGCGACAGGTGTATGCTTCTTCTCCGGTCCTTTTCACGCGTTTCTCGAGCACGCAACGCTTGCCGGACGATGAGATTGCATAGGCACATGTGTCTTGGTCAAGATGTTCACATGCTATTTCTCCTGCAACAATAATACCATTATGATCAAGTAATTTGTTAAAGAAAATCCAAGAACATCAAGAAGGGCTGCTAGCTAGCTTCTAGCAATATTGCCAGAGAAAGAGAGAACGAAACCTTGCTTACCTAGAGTACCTTGCACACAGATGGCAAGGGCAATAGCTAGGACTGACAGAATTCTGAAGCTAGAAGCCATAATTAAGCACAGTACTTTTGGTTAAAAGCAGGAAGCTGGTGCCCGATATTTGTTAATTAGGCTTCAAAAAGTTGGCGACAACTTTTGTGTTTGTCCTAGGAGGAGTAAGTTGTGAGGAATGAGAAGAGCTGGATGTGGGGGCATTTATACTTGTTCAAGGGCACTGTAGAATATTGGAAAGCAGTGTCAGGAATGTTACTGGTAACAGTACTGTCAATGTTAAAGAATGTGTTAATGAAGATTTTGGTCATTGGTGTTGACCCCACAATAATGGGGTTTCGTGCCGCGAAGGTCGTTAATTTCTCTGTTCTGAAAAGAAGTTGTATTTGCCAGTCAAAGATGGCCGAAATCAATGGCGGGTGTGTGACTCTTACCATGAACATGATCCATGTACTTAGGTTCTAACTTTGGCTGTATCTATGGTAGCCGCCGGTTCGAGAACTGCTGCTCATGCTGCTAACTGTCGAGATAGTGAGAGGTGAGGGCTCCTGCAGGGACGGAATTAGGATTTTATGTATGGGCCGGGGGCTACTATATGCTAATTAATTAATTAATATAAGATATATTAGGATTAATATACATTGGAAAATAAAATGAATATAAAGTGATTATAGAATAATGTATAAAATTAATCTCTGGAGGGAATAATGCTTCTTTTTTTCAATGAAGGAAACCTTAATAATTAAATTTAAGGGTATATTTGAAGGATATAATTAAAATTCTTAGGACGTACTACAATTAAAGATTTGTCAAACTTTTAGGGGTGCTGGTCTGGTTGATTCATTGCATAAAAATCTTGGTTTGGTATGTTAACGATTTGACGTACGGGTTAATTAACGATTTGCCTAGTTAAAAACCAATGCAATATATATATATATAGTCCAATTTGTTCATTCTCGATGTCTAGATATCATCAGTACTATCATGATGCTAATTAAAAACTTGATCAAGCACGCAGTTGATTAATTAGCTTAAACAGTTCAAATTTAAAATTTCTACTTGAGATTCACATCGTACTCGATCGTAAAGTAGTACTAGATTACTATTTTTACATAGAAAAAATCGAATCAGTTGGGAGAGGAGCATGTTTAATTCCTTTTCTTTTTATTAAAAATAAAGAATTCATTGTAAAATTGTTTTTAAAATATATTTATTTTATATTTATATCTTTATGTTTTTATCTATTCTATATATTTTTTTTACCATAAAACATTAATTAAACATAAAGATCTTAGCTGCTTTGATATTATGCTAATGATTATTTTTTTATTTAGAAATATATTAAAGTAATATATTTATTTATTTTTAAAATCAATACAACAAAATAATATAAAGATATAAAAAATTTAATTCTTTTTTAAAAAAATAAAAACAAGCCTTCTCTTCATTATATTTTCTTCGTAGTCGTAAGGTATGCTGTGATCGATGTTTTACACCATGGAAAGAGCACGTCAGGTGTCACAGCTAGAATTATGAGTTCCATGGAAAGAGGGTAAGAACTTTCATAGCTCCTAGAATTGTGAGCTGCAGGGAAGAGGGCAAAAACTTTCTCGAGAACGCATAAAGAATGGACTTAGCCAGCTAGGTGGCTGATGAGTTATCAAATCTTTTTTCTCTCTCTCTCTCCTCTGACTGGAGGTTCTTCACGATGAGTTGACTGACTGTAGATCCATTTGTCTCCGCCATTTTACACTGCAAAATTAAATGTGCATAAAGAAGATATTCAAGCCAACTTGTGTGTATCAATTAAGACTAAGTTGTTTTTCATTCATCTTAAATTTCTCTGATTAATGTTGTATCCAAGATCATTTAAATCTAATTTTATTTTATTTTTTAAAATCTTCAACCGTCACAATAATTTCTCGGAATTAATTCGGTGCTGAGGGTTGAATTAAGGAATAACAATTAAGTTACCACCTTTATAATTAATTAATCACGGACCAAATTAACATCTGAGGTTTTGAGGTAATTATTACGTACGTTATATATACTTGTATATATATATATATATAAACCATTAATTAAATTTAAAATTATGATTGTGACAAATACACGTGGAGCTGATTCTCTTTGATTGTGATTCAACCTCATGAATAAAACCCACGTTTTAGTTAAAAGAAGAAAAACGAAAAATGAGGAGAAAAATAAGACAAGCCTCACTAGCTCGTGGATTCAATACGTACCTAGTTCAATTTACTTGACTTTTCACATTGTGGAGGATTACTATATATAGAAAATGTAGTGGAGCTAGCATTTGAATATGGAACCTCATGCGCTCGCATGTTTATAAATATATTTAAAATCCAATGAGATTGGGGAGTTTAATACCAGTTGATAACATTGTTTTAAAACCTAAATTAAATTTTTACATCGACTCAAAATTAGATTTATCTGAGCTCTAAATCAGTCTAAATTAAAAAAATTAATATAAAATTTAATCCAATTAAAAATTCAATTATAACATTTTAATTAATTTTTAACTTGATATAGACCTTATATAATATCGTGTTTTAAATTATGGTTGATATACAAAGTATTTCAAATATATAGCCAATAACAATGTGAAAGAGAACTTGCTAATAACAATGTGAAAGAGAACAATATTTTCGTGAGAAGATTGGAAAAGACGTTGACTTTTCTGCCCCGTCACTCACGGAGAGGTAGTTAATGGTCAAGTGGCGACCAATACTTACTGTTTGTACATGGACCGGCCAGAAGTTAGGCAGCTCCCATGATTAGGGAGAAAATCTTGGGTTTATGTTCGTAATTTAATCTCTTACTTTTTTTTTTCTGGGCCTAAACTTTTGGAAATGACGTGGTTCCATTCAACTTCCTGGTAAGAGAGATACAACAGCTTTATTTTCTTGAATTTTTTTTAAAAAGAAAAGAAAAGAAAAGATTGAAACGACGACGAATGATTAGCCATGCTCATTATTGCTTGATTTATGCTGTTGATATCATTATACATTTACCTTTTCTAAGATATGAGCTCATTGAAAGACAAGTGTTGAAAGAGATGCAAATTAACTCGAGAAATTTTATACTAGCTACTCACACCATATAACTAATTAATATAAGATATAAAAATACATAAAAAAAAAGAATGGAAATTAAATTGCATCCCATCTCACAAAAAATCATAAGAATTCTCTCACAATATATATTTATTTAATTTCCTTTCTCTTGTTTTTCTCCCCTCTTTATATTTATTTCTCCCCTCGATCCCCAGCTATGCTGCAAGTATCCAATATTGTTGTTACGTGTGAGTATGATAAAACTTCTCCTGCACTTCTCCTGCTAGCTTATGACTAACGTTTTGGCCTTTTGATTCTTATGTTGTTTGTTGGGATTTTTCCAAGCAGCTCAAAAGAGAAAATACAAGTCATGATTGGTTAGCTAAGGTGTTTGGATGACGACGAGGAATGCTCCCGTGGAAGCTCTCTGGGTTTTGTTTTGTTAGTTGATTGAAGGCTTGCTGGGTCTTATTATATTACATAATCTAGTTGAACTTTCTCATCATTCTATAGACTTCTTGCTTTACCATGACGAAGCTTTTCTACTGCTTTGAATTATTTCTTTCTTCTTGATGGTTTTTGAAGAATCAGCAATGCACTCATGGCAAAAAGTAGAAAAAAAGATGCCTCTTATTTTCTCTTCATTTGTTGTTTTTTGAAGTCCATAAAAATAGTTATATATATAGATCATTAAAAAGATAATATATAGTTGCAAAACCGACAAATCATATGGTAATTTTAAGCAAACACACCATCAATATAAACCAATTTCACGGTCATTAATGTAAGATTCAATCCAAACCCAGATTCTTGAGCGACCAAATCCCAAAACCTATTTTCAGAAACAACACCATATATATATATATATATTCACCTTTAACTCTCTCACAACTAGAAACAGTTTAAGCAAATCTACAGATCCATAAACTACTATCTAACCCACAAATCTCTTTGAAAAATGCCTTCAAGAACTTAATTTTCCATTAAAAAAAAAAGAAAAAAGTTATACCCCTGCTTTGATTTTATTAGGGTTAGAAGAAAGTAAGTTTCAATATTTATACTCCTGGTTTTTTTATGTTTGAACGGGTCCGGTTTGATCCAGTTCAATCAATTTCAGCCTTTTAAAACCAAACTCTCGGTTTGATCCAGTTCAATTAATTTCAGCCTTTTAAAACCAAACTGATTTTTTTAATTTTTTCTAATGGGTTTATTCATTTTATTTTTTCACAGTTTGTTTTTTTTTGTTATTTTTTATTTTTCTCCATTTAATTATTTTTTAAGTCTTTTGTTCATCCCTAATTAAAAGTGGTAAAATATCTCCACCTAAAATTTCTCTCACCTGCTTATACTTATCCCTTTCTTTAAAGTGGGTATCAAAGAATAATTAATAGGGTGTCATCAGCTATTATTGCATGAGCACCATAAAGTCTTTTAAAATTAATTAATTTTTATAATAACAAAAATAATCAAATAATTCTTTAACTACAATTGATCATGCTTAAATCAGTAGTATATTATTTCAAAAAATATTTTTTTCTTATAAAAATTTCCATATTTTTTTTTCAAGTCCATCAATCAATCCTAACTACTTTTTTTATTTTTTATATTTTGTAAAATAAAAAATCAAACTAAATTAAAAAAACACGAAAGTGATGAAAGAAATTAAGTTACACATAAATTGAAAAATATAAATATTAAATATATAGTTTCAAAAACCATAATAAATAATTAATTATTTTTCCTAAACTAAAGGCACTAACTTATAATTAACTCAAAATAGAAAAGCTGGATTTGTTGCTGCTAAATGGAGTTCTTGTTGAAAGTTGGAGCCCATGCTAGTGCTTTCAAACACAGCTCGTATTAACATTTTGGGCCAGATGGGCCACTACATAGCCTTTTTGTTTTTCTTTTTAACCATTTTATATATATATATATATATATATATTTGAACATATTTCTTTTAACAATTTTCAAACTAGTTTCTCCCCGGCCATATACCATGTATATAATCTCTCTTATAAAAATAATTTAAAATTGCTCCTAGTATTTTTAGTTGGACCAATATCATTTCTTTTCAAAAAATTTATTTTTGAATTCAAAGAAACTAGGTAACCAAGGAAGAGTAAATGAATGGTGACTATTTTGTTATTTGTAAGGAAATGTTTTATATCCTCGAGTGAGTATTAAAAAACCGATTAATTCTAAAAACTTCAACGACTAAGAATAATTTTATTTTAATTATTAAGAATTTAATATCATATTAAATAATTAATTTAATCTAAAAATTTTAACCATTAAATAAAGTTCTAGACAATTAATATTGTGAGCATTAAAGCATGTTTCTCGTATACCATCATGCAAATTATATGAATATTTCTTCATGAAAAAATAAATATATAATAAACTCTCTCATAATAAATATTTAATGCAATACGTGTATAATGCTAAAGCCAAACCCAAATCAACCAACATTAGTTTATCATCTCAACCAATATTTTTTTCTATTTATTCTTATAAGTAAACTCAAACTCAACCAATGATTAATTTCGTACTCCTATTTATATAACAAGAGAAGTGAAATCTCAACATTTACCTTTCTAATTAATTTAACTCTAATAAAATTCAATCATATTCAATAATAAACAAAAATCTTAAGCTTTAAGTGGATCATGGTTTTTTGTTTTATAAAAAAACATGATCATCATATCTAAGCATGATCCTAACTTGAATAACTCAATGAACTAATTCTTATAACATTTAGCTATTTTGGATACAAGGGTGTCAGCTTTCATTGTTTGAAATCTAAAGCTAAATAACTTCATGAAAATAAAACTAATTCTGAATAAATCCTGAATAAAAAAAAAATATTTTTTGTTTATCCACATAAAATGGATAAAAAAACCCTAAAATGGCCCCTATAAAACCTTATGGGCTCAACCATATGTCCCGAGCTCAACACCTCCATGGGCTTGGGCATGCCCTCGAAACTAACACTAGCTAGATAATTTTTTTAGAACCCCACTCAGGTCCTTTAGTATTTTATATATATTATTTTGAGTAGAATACAACTCAAAATAGCACAAAGGTGAAATTACACTTCAACCCCTCCTCTCTAAAAAAAGGCAAGATTCGTAGGCTATAAATATACCATGAATCTTTCAAGCCAAATATTCAAAATCTCTTTATTCTTAACATTCCCAACATATATATTTTTAGAGTCCATCTCACTAAAATATCATTGCACTTTACAAAGTTACTGACTTTACCATCGGATAACCCACACATCCATCAAATAAGACCTTTTGTAGGTATCAGCTACCAATCACCTGGTTTGCCAAACATCGCCTACTACTATCACAACTACCGGTCACTTGACTTACCAAGCACTGTCTGCTACTATCATAATTACCGGTCACTTGACTTACTAAGAATCACCTACTACTAGTTACTAACCTATGAGCTTTCCATATCAAACCATCAGACACCTTGACTAAGGATAAATGGTTAGATTGCTTGAACTAAGAGATCAGTTATTTATTCATCACATTAACCTTATTTCTAAGCATCTTGGATTTTATGACTCATAAATTAGCATCGTCTATAAGAAACCGATAAAAAATCCATCAGTTTTTGAAATTTGTTTTTGACATTTCCAGATCATTACATGACACATAACCAAGACACATATAGGATAGGATGCAAGATAAATCTACCTGTTACCACAAACACTTCTCTCTAGTCAGACTTTTAATAACCCACGAGTTAGGTGCAATTCCTCACTTAGACTGTGTTGGCAACCTAAGGTCAAAATCAAACCTTGCCACCCCAATAAGTCTTTGTAGCTATGGTAACACATTTAACCCTATCACCATTGCAACTAGTCGCTCCCAATACCTGTAGCTTGCTGCATTACCTAAAAAAGCTTGGATAGAATGACATCCAGGAGAGTATCTTGCCTCCATACTTGCCAAGTCCCACTAGTGGTTGCTCACACCATTGTGATACTCGTGCACATAGTAGATACTTCAGACATGTTTCTCCTAGCTACCACAAAACAGGCTTTAGTTACCAATCTCGTTGTTTCACGCCAAACTCTTCAGTCTCCTGAAAGCTAAACAAATTACCTCATGATACATGATCTTCGATGAAAATGTAAGTTTATTTTTAAAATAATAATAATAATAATAATATATCTTTGACACACATTTTCTAACTATAGATCTTCAATAAAGGGCTTCCGGCCACTCTCTTTTAAGGGAATTGACTTGGTCTCTCTAGAACATTATCCCCATAATCGTTAAGGCTCGGATCATACACTTTTCAGTGCAGTCTCGGACTAGTATATTCTTTAATTGATGCCAAATGGCCTCTCACCAATTCACCAGGAATTGATCTCGGATCCCCTACTTCACAGTATAGTCTTAGACTGGCACATTCTTCAAGTGATGCTTAAGGGCCTCTCACTAATTCATTAGAGGTTGACATGAGATCACATATTCTCCAGGTGATGTTTAGGGGCCTCTCACTAATTCATCAAGGGTTGATATGAGATACATTATTCTCTAGGTGATGCCAAAAGCCTCTCATCAATTCATCATAGGTTGATTTGGGATCCTTCATTCTCCAGGTGATGCCTAAAGGCCTTTAACCAATTTGCTAGGGGTTGATATTCGATCTTCTGCCTCTCTAATACAGTCTTCGATTGACACTAATTTTCAGTTGGGGGCTCTTAAGCCCCTACGCCATCATCAAGGAGGTTATAGACCTCCAAAGGGCTTCTAAGCCCCCACACTATCACCAGGGAGATTATCTACCTCCGAGGGCTTCCAAGCTCATATGTCATCCTAGAGAGGTCACATACCCCCCACACTCTAGAATGACAACTCTCTAATGGATGGACTTGGTTTTTCTAGTGTAATAGAACCATCATTCATAGATTCATCCCCTTTGCCATTTAGAAATTTTTATAAGTATGGGCGTCACCATTAATCACCCTCATTGGGTTCCATTCAGCCTTTTAGAATATTCTTTAAGTACAGGCTCAGCCTCCATGGGTTTCCATTGGCCATTTAGAAATTTTTTTAAGAAAAAGCTTCTTCTCCATAAGTTTCACCTAACCTCATAGAAAAACTTGTTAAGTATAAGATCTTTTATATCTTACCTGACTCTCTAAATACTTAGAATTTTTTTCAAATATAACGCGCACACATGCACACAAACTCTCTGGTTTATTACCCGGGGTTTCAACTCCTCTTCTCATATGAAGAAAGTTTGACGAACTCGTCATGGTAACCAGATATTTTAACAAGTCTTTGTAGATTAATACCACAAAGAATTGGGAGTTATTGATGGATCCAAATAAATTAGACCCATAAAACCACCTCAAATGGCCCAAAAAAACTCCATAGGTTTGGCCACGCGTCTTGAGCCCAACACCCTCAAAGGCTCGAGATCGAGCCCCAGACCCAACGCTCACCAGGGAATTTTTCTAGGATTCCATGCGGGTCCTCAATATTTTATACTATTCCAATACATATTATTTTGAATAGAATATAACTCAAAATATCATAAAGGTGAAATTACACTTCGGCCTCTCTTCTCGACACAAAAAAGAAAAGAAAAGATTTATAAGCTATAAATACACCATAATAAGCCAAAGGTTCATAATCTCTCCATTCTTAACATTTTCTATATAATATTCTTAGAGTCTATTTCTCTAAAATATCATCGCACTTTCTCTCTCTACAAAGTTATTGATTTTACCATCGGAGAGTCCTCACATCCATCAAATGAGACTTTTTACAAGTATCAGCTACCGATCACTAATTTATTAGACACCATCTACTATTACCATAACTACCGGTCACTTGGCTTACAAACCCTTTGACTTTCCTTATCAAGCCACCATACACTTTAACTAGGAAAATGAATCAGATTACTTAAACTAAAATATCAGACAATTATCCAACACATCAACTTATTCCTAAACATCTTAAATTTTAGGACTCATTAATTCCAAATCTCTATCTATCGTCTACCACATTGGATATAGGTATATATGAAAGTAGTTTTAGCACTCATAATTTTGTTAACAAGAATCGAAAATCACTGGAAGATCGTCATAAATACAGTTAAAAAAAATAAACATAAACAGAAGAAAAGGATTCATTAAACCTAGAAAATAACATTTCTGTCAAATATACAAACTTAACATGGAGAACTTAACAGTTTACATTCATAATTTCCCTTGAGAAATAAACTATATAATGCAATTGAAAGATGAGGACCTTAATTTCTGGCGTGTGAAATACTTTTACATTGACTGCAAGAAGGGAAGCAAACTGATCCATTTTTTGCATAGAAACTGAATCAAGTGATTGCCGACGGCCAAAGCTGTCGATGAGAACATACATATTCTGAAGAAGAAAAATTTATCAACAATCAAAGGCACATACATTGACATCATGTATATATTCTATAAAAGATGAAGCGAGGGCAGTTTAATTCCCTGGTACGGCTTGCAATAAGCTAAATTCTATAATGACTGAAGATGATTCTTTATGAGTCATTCAAGCCTTGCGTTTGCATTATATACTGACAATGCTTGCTCGTGCAAGTATCAATAAAGACAGGACCAGCAACAAATCAATTGCACTACCATAGGCCCATAGGAAACGAGAATCCGACATGAATCTAAGACATGGTAGGCCATTGTTTGTCCATGAGGACATTGATGCTTGGTTCTTGTCTGATGGGGTGCAAGAAAATCTCAATCCAATATCTTCCGAGCAGGGAATGAGCACAAAAAGTCTCAACCAAAATCATTACTGCAATTAATAAGTTAATGTTGAGCCTTTAATTAAACTAGGAGAATTTAAATGATTTTATATGACTAATTGAATTCTGTAATCTGTTAATTAGGAAAGCCGGATTAAAAAAATTTACTTCAGATTAACTTTGTTTTAGGAAATTGATCATGGACGGGGAGAAAAGCAAAAGGAGGAAAATCAAATACTAAACTTTCTGCTAATTACTGTGATATTTTACTAATTATTCTACTAATTTATCTATCCCAGCTAGTGCTGTACATCATGGTTAAACAAAAATGATCATAGAGATATCATAATTAACCCCATCTTTTATTTCAATATATCAAGGGACGCAACTAGCTAGCTAGTACCCTTACAAGCGATCATAGCTATGATCGATCATGGATAAGTAGAGTGCTGCTAGCTATGGAGTTCAGCAGGGAAGAAATCATAGGCAAACACAGTTAACAGTCAACAAATCATGGATAGAAAGAGGGGAATCTCTATTCTACTGTGTTAATTACTATTTTCTCTTAAAGGGTCCAGCTATATATTACCGCCATCACCTCGTTTACAGTGGACCAGTTACCTGAGTTTTGCAAAAATATTGATGAAGAATTGACACTGGGCTCAAACATATTTAGATAAAGAAAACCAAAGCCACAAGAGTACGGTGCTATAAAGCAGTGTAATCCTAAAAGTTCATGCAATTGAGAAGAAAAACATGTCCATATAAGATCTCGTGTTAGCTTACCTTTAAAGGGTGGTGAAAATTTAGAGCTATTTGCTGGAAAATTCCTAAGGGATCGCATGATCCAATGAAATGACTAAACATTAACATCATATAGACATCAAAAGTCATTAGATCAATGCGATCCCTTTGGAACACTCCAACTGCACTAAGGATTTGATAACAATTGAAGAGCTGTTGTAGGTTTTCAATGTAAATAGCTCTTGGAGCAGCACCCGGAAATACAAAAAAACTAGGGTTGGGTTGGTTCTTGTTTTATAGAAAGATAAGAAATATTATACTCTTCTGCGACCTCACAGTCTCATGAAATATGACTCCTGCTATGTTGAAAATTACTAAAATATCTCTATCCAATCATACATTTTTTTTAATTGGATTTTACAGTTTAACCTAGCAATGAAATGGAATTTAGGGTTCCAGGTATAAGCATATATATATATATATATATATATATATATATATATATATATATATATATATATATATTCACATATGAATTCACTTCGTGGTACAAGATATTGTTTGCATCAATCTTTATTTAAGAAAACAGATTTATTTGGATAATAATATTAAAGTTTTTAGAGCCTGTTTATCCATGACGGTCAACTATTTGATATTTTTTTAACTGATCATAGTTTAAAACATGATTGGCAATATACACAAACACACATTAAAAAAATATTTTTCATTATTTATGTTTCTAGTTTTATGTGTTTTTTAAAAATATTTTTAATTTTAAATATATTATATTTTTTTTTAGTATTTTACGATGATTTTAATTTATTGACATTAAAAATAAAAAAATATTTATTTTATATATTTTAAAAAATATCATATACTATAATTCTAAAAAAAAAAAAAATTGCGCAATCACATAGCTAATGGTGTTAGGATGAAACTAAACACTCGTCCTTTCAAGAAAAGGACACAATCCCTTTTTCTTCTTTCAATCTTTTATTATTGCTACCTTTATATATATATATATATATGGCCCATGAATACAAGCCAAGAAAGTATCCACGGCCACACACGAGTGCTGGATTGCTTCGAATTAATTAGTGACTTGTTGGAGTATATGGCTCATGATGAGTAAGAAGGTAATTTTTAATGATAATACTGTGATATTTGAAAATAGTTTTTTCTTATTTTCTTATTATTTTTTAATTAATTTAAATTTACATATAAATTCTTTATAGCTA
>Ga0325405_1005226_pt1 | contig 13189 bp, 8 predicted proteins | sample PopdelMetagenome_21_FD_205663 | JGI IMG/M metagenome (GOLD analysis project Ga0325405, IMG submission 205663) | Populus deltoides microbial communities from Bellville, Georgia, United States - Xylem-Control-R2 | ecosystem: Host-associated > Plants > Phyllosphere > Stem > Wood/Secondary xylem... | reverse complement strand
TCTGCTTACCTGATTGGAGACCAAACACAATTTCACCGTACTCTAACACAACATCAAACAATTCTTCACCGGAAAGACGCGGGGGTGCAACATCATTTTCAACTCTGCCAACAAAGAAATCCTTTCTATTCTTTATGTACCTGTGGTTATGTGGCAAGAAATGACGGTGACAATCAAAAACAGAAGCTTTACCCCCGTTTGTTAGCGTGAATGCCTTGTTGTTCTCCAAACAGTATGGACATGCTAGCTTTCCATGCATGCTCCAACCAGAAACCATTCCATAAGCTGGGAAATCATTGATAGTTCACATCAAAGCCGCTCTCATAACAAAATTTTGTTTCCTCGAGATGTCATAAGTCAAAGCTCCAAAGGACCACAACTGCGTCAACTCATCAATCAACGGATGAAGACAAACATCTATATTCCACCCCGGACTGCTCGGACCTGGTATGACCAAAGATAAAAACCTGAACTCCGGCCTCATACACATCCCCGGTGGTAAGTTATAAACCGTCAGTATGACCGGCCAACAAGAATAAGGAGCAGCAAATGACCCGAATGGGTTGAATCCGTCTGTACACAACCCAAGATGCACGTTCCTTGATTCAGCTGAAAAGTGAGGATGTATACTGTTAAAGTGTTTCCAGGCTTCACCGTCAGAAGGATGAACCATCACTCCATTAACCGCATGGTGTGATTGGTGCCATGTCATGTGCTTAGCAGTTCTTGGTGACATGAATAACCTCTGTAGTCTAGGTGTGATTGGGAAATATCTAAGTTTTTTATATGCCACGAGAGTCTTCCCTCTACCAGTTCTGGGTTTGTAACGGGAATGCCCGCACATCATGCACTCGGTCATCTCAGCATTTTCAAGGTAGTATAACATGCAGAAGTTAGGGCCTATATCAATTTTCTGGTATCCTAAACCGAGGGGTTTCATCATGGACTTGGCAGCATAGAAGTTCTCTTTCAGCTTGTTCCCTTCAGGTAAAATGCTTCTCGCCCATTCAATAATCTTGTCATCACCGGCCTCACTCAACCTGTGATCTAACTTGATGGTGAACACCTATGCTACGACTGATAATTTACTGTGGTTCGTGCAGCCATCCTATAATGGTTCGTCAGAATCTCTCAACAGATCAAAAAACCTTGCTACATCTGCATTAGGTTCTTCTTCTACGATTGGACATTCCCTGACATTACCTTCACTCATTCTCATTGCATCCATAACCATATTCCTGTAAGGATTATTGTTCTCATTTCCAACTTCATGCATGTCGCTAACACTAGAAGTTGACCCAACCACCTGTTCTTCCATGCTCTTATCAGGAATAAATAGTTCTCCGTGAGCATACCAACACAGGTAATCTTCTATGAACCCTTTGGTTAGAAGATGCATCGTTACAACATCTTGATGCAGAAACTTTAAATTTTTACACTTTCTGCATGGACATCTAATACCGCCATCAGTAAAATTCCTCGGAATAGATGTTGCAAAATTAATAAAACCCTGGACACCGTTACAATAATCCATCCTCCGCAATCCTTGGAGTGAGTCCCGATACATCCATGAACGATCATCCATGACTTTTATTGAACCTTTATAAAACATAACAAAAATATTGGTTTTCCCTGACATTATCCAACAAACTAAAACAACACTTATGTTAAATATTCATTATCAATTATCAACTATCAACGTTCATACCTACAAATTTATACATATATAAATTTACAGAAATCACAACTTCGAAATAGAATTGATAACAATTAAACAAGACTCGTTAAACAAGCTATTAATTATTTATTTCATCACAACGACACATTTAATTCGGTGTAATTCAAACAAAATTTCAATAATTTACAAACAAATATAATTTGACAAAATCTAAAACAAACTATAACAACTACAAAATTATACATTCATACTACAAGTTTCTTTGACAAATAACAATTAAACAAGTACAAACATTAACAAAATACATATACTAAAACAATAAAATTCACAATTAAATATTAAAACCAAAAAGGATAGATTTACTTACAAAAAAATGATAACATCTACAAGAAACGGATATTGTGACCACATACAAGATACAAGAAACTTGAGTGCTCGTGTTGAGAATAGTGGAGAGTTGGGATGGGTGTTTGGCTGTAGTTTGGGAGGGGAGCTGCAGTTTGGGAGGGGAGAGGTGGGATGGGAAAGAAGAAGAAGGAGAAACAGAGGAAGAGAGTGTTGGTGGATTGGTGGGCATATAATGGTTTTTTCTGACGGAATCACCGACGGATTACTTCTGTCGATGATTTCATCGGTGATTCCATCGGTGAAAGTGTCACGTCACTATACGGCTATATCAGTTTGAATCCCTCGGTAATTCCATCGGTAAAATCACTTGACGTCACCATGCTGTTGCATATTTCCAGACAAACTGTATACCCCGTCGGCGAAACCGTCGGTATATACCGACGAAATATTTCCATTGGTATATACTGATGGTTTCGCCGACGGGTTTATTCCGTCGGTATATGCCGAGAGATTTTGAGACGGAATTATTTCCGTCGGTATATATTACCAACGGAAAAATTCTGTCGGTAATTCCGTTGGTTTTCTTCGGTTTTCTGATAGTGGGAAGACAGGATTGGCACAAAGGTAAGTTACTCCCACATTGTCACAGTAAAAGAGCGTGCAATAGAACGCTATTTGCGAGAAGCCCAAGAGACAACATTACCTCCCAAAAACAAAATGTAGGCAGTGGTGGACGTGCGGTCATCAGGATTGCCTACCCAATTAGAGTTAGAGAAAGCAGATAATGTAGTGGAGGTACTGCGGGTGAGGGAGAGGCCATGATGAATGGTGCCCTTGAGGTAGTGTAACAGACGCTTGACTGCTTACCAATGAAGCTGAGTAGGTTTATGCATGAACTGAGAGAGTTTTTATTTTTTTTAGGGTTGTAGCTTTGCTAAAAAGGCTTAGTGTATAGTTTGGTCTCATGGATAATAAAAGAGACCTTAGATTTTGCTCTATACAGCAATTTACCTTAGAACTTTTATTAGTCTATATTTCCCTTTAGCAAAGAGTTTTTTTTAGTTAGTGTAGGAGTTAACCTTGCTCTTGCTATGAAAGGGTTCTGTCTTTGTATTTGCACTCAATGTGTTTTCTTTGCTTCCTACATTAGTATAATAGAACATGGTACATTTAGTTTTTAAATGGTCTTTGAGGTTACATCTTGTTTAGACAATGGGTTTATAAAAATTTCTCTTTTATTTTCAAAATTTTTTCTTCACAAGTTTTCTTTTAAATTGCATGGCCAAGCCTTTTTAAAAAGCATCATTGTGGCATATCTTGGGATTATATATTTAAAAAAAAACCTTTGTTTTGTTTTTTTCACAAAAATAAAAAAACCAAAAAAACTTTTTTTTGTGCATATTTTAGCACTTTTTTAAACATTATCACAAAAAATAAAAATAAAATACAAAAATATTTTGCATGTATTTTGAACTTTATAACAAGTTTATAAAGTCTTAGAACTTGGTCAAAATTAAAAGGACCATTGAGTCGACATGTTCAAATTTTCAAAAAATAATAATAACCCAACCTTGTTTTCCTTACCAAAAATAGTTTGACCTTTAATTCTAATTTTTAAGGTTAATAGACTAACAATGAGCCACTGCCATATACATACATACATACATATTCACTAACGAATTTTAAATTTTAAGCAATATCTACCAATGTCAAAATTAGAAATTTAAATTTTTAAGGGTATTTGAGAGTATAGTATTATATCAGTGTACGTATTATATCATGCATATAGTATTAGAGTCGAGGAGAGAAGGGGTTGTTGTTGAGTCCAAAGGTAAAAATATATTGTTTTATCCCAGTTTATGAAGAATGAAGAAAAGAAGGAGATTATAAAGAATTAAAATGATGTGAGAAAGGGCACAGTGTGGAACAAACCATTGGCTACGAGTAATGGTTTTACAGAGAATCAGAGTGTTTGGGGCATTGATTCTTGGCCAACTTTATTCGAGTTGGCTAATTGTATAGTGTCAGCACACCAGAGGTCAGTGGAGTGCAAGGGTATCCCTTTTGATGGTCCATAATAACAACAACATAGGTGGGTGGGTGGCCAAAACTCGAGGACGAGTTCTCTCCAACGCAGGGACACTTATTAGATTTTTTCTAATGCGTAATTTTATGTTAACATGTATACATTTTAATCCAACAGTTGGATGAAGTTGAAATTTTGCTAGAAGCTTCCAGAGACCTTGGTTTCTTTAGAGTTAAATTTTGTAGCAATTGGTATGGGGAAGACTTTATGATAATGCTTAGAACTTACTATTTGACATTTGATATTTTACTAGTTTATTTAGGATTCTTTTTCTTATTTAGTATAGAAATATTTTATTATTTTTTCAGCTTTGTTGAAAACTTTTTAGTAGTATATTAAAAGAGCTATAATAGAGAGTTTTGATCAAAATATTTGTGTGGTGAAATATTTAGTAATAAAATTTTAAATTAAGGTTTGTAGTATGACCCTTTTTGACATAATTTTGTGTTGCTTGTTGTTCTATCTTTCTTGTGTTGCTTCCATTTGCTCTTAATGTGGAACTGGGCTTGGTGGGCACCATTCAATTGAATTTCAGGTTCTCTTGAAATTCCTACTTGGAAGTGGGAATACATTCTGATACATACAGAAACTTCAGAGATGAAAAATCCCTCTTGGTAACAATATCCCATTCCACTCACTGACAAAGGTTTGCAAGATTCCTCTATTTCTTTATCATTTTCTTTCGGTTGATCCAAGCAAGTTCAGTTTAAGAGACCCTGAGATTTAAGAGACAAGACCTCCTTATAATCATATATTGAACAATTATGCCGACAATTTTGGACCCCATAAATTCTATGCCCTATTCAAAGACAACCCATAGTGAATGACATGAAAAGAGAAGAAAATGATATCACACAACATTCACAGGCAAATTGACGTACCTATTACAAACACAAGGTAAACCACGTACCCAATCCAAGATCGACTTATAGACTCGGTACATTCTCAAACATAAAAGCAAGATTAACCAATTCTAGGAGCTCTCTCGATTTTGCATCGACATCTATTTGAAATTCAACCTTAATTTCTTGCCCCAACAAATATAAAAATGATTGAAAATACTTGAATTTTTTTTACCAACGGAATTCCGTCGATAAAAAAATTAAAACAAAGCAAAACAAAATGATGACGTGCTATTTTTACCAACGGAATTCCGTCGGTAAAATCGTTTGTAAATTGTGAACACTATTCATCATGTCAATTACAAAGAGAATCAACGACGACAAATTCCATCGGTATTTTACAAAGAGCTCTAAAACTATTCATTTTCCAATTGCACTGTTAATTAATGTTCTTTATAGACAAAATCACCGATGGATTGAAAAGTTGTCGGTGTTAGTTGGCGGTTTTTAAAAAATTTAGCTTAAATTAAAAATTTAAATTAAATATTACAAACGGAATCATTGACGGATTGAAAAGTTGTCGATGTTATTTAGCGGTTTTCGAAAAATTTAGCTTAAATTAAAAATTTAAATTAAATATTACAAACAGAATCATCGACGGATTGAAAAGTTGTCGATGATATTTGGCGGTTTCTGAAAAATTTTGATTAAATTCAAAATTTAAATTAAATATTACAAACAGAATCACCGACGAAATGATTAAAAATATTAATATTTAATTATCTGTTGGTAAAACGCCCTAATAAAAAGTCTAGAATCCCTAATTTCACAATAGACCCGTCTCCTTTCTTCCTCTTCCTCTTCTTTTTCTTCTCTTCTCTCCTCAACTCCTTCTCTTCTCCTCCATGCTCAGGTATGTCTTCTTCTTCTTCTTCTTCTTCTCTTCTTTCCTCAACTCCTTATCTTCTCCTCCATGCTCAGGTATGTCTTCTTCTCCTTTCTTATTTTTCTTCTCAGGTTTTTTTTTTTAATTAGTATACTTTACAAATCTATTTTTTTCTTCTTAGCTTCACTTGCAACTACATTAAGGTTGTCGCATGTGTGTGGCGTCGTGGCGAAAAAATTCACCCTCATCTCCGTATCTAATGTGGCAAATATGGGGAGACAAGGAATTTTTCTCTTTTATTAGTGGGAAAATGGAATGGGAGTTGCCACCTAGTATTTTGGTCACTAGGAACCCTAACTGGTATGAGAAATCGGGTACAGGGATTGGTTGCGTAAAGGGAAGGTAATAGCACCCCAAATATGCCCTATCTAAGGTAAACTGCATTGTTTTATTGACTAATAAAATCTAAGGTCTTGTCATGATTTTTAGTTGTTGGTCTGTCTATGGTTTAAGAAAAGTCATTCTCGGTAAGAAGGTCCTTATCTTATCAGGTAAAAACCTAACCATTCTAAAGTTTTTTTTAAAAGCTATCTTTTTAATATCGAGACTACGCCTTACGTATAAGCGCGTAATCCTTAATATTAAAAAAAAATTATTTGTTTTGGAATTTTTTGAAATATTGGTCTAGTTCTCATGACTTTAATAAACTAGTTATTAAAGCCAAAATACATGTTAATGTATATTTCTGAATTTTTGTTTTATGAAAATATGATATGATTTTTTTCTTTGAGAGGCTTGACTGTATGCATGAAAAAAAATAATTTTTTTTATTTTTCAATGTTTTGACGAAAACCAGATATTTTAATATCGGATTTGTATCTTTACGGTATAAAAATATAAACCAATATTAAGCAAAACTCAGTAGAAAAATACTTGGAAAAATCACAAATTTTCCAAAATGTTATTTTTTGTGGATTTTTTGGATTGGGCTGGACTCGGCCCAACTATTTTGACGTGGCCCAGCCTGGCCCAGTTATACCGGCTGGGCCAGAATTGGCCCAGCCATGAACAGTGGCTATCCACTGTTCACATGCTACATGAACAGTGGAGACCGGGGTGAAGAAGAAGAAGAAAGGAAAGGGGAAGAGGGCTGACCTGCGGTGGCTCTGAAGGCGGTGCTGCCGGTGGTTGCTGACCGGAGAATGGCTTGGACGGTGGTCGGCCTTTCTTCTTCTTCTTCTCTGTGTTTTTTGTTCTGCTCTGTTCTCCTCTGTTTCTGTTTTCTTCTTCTGCTTCTCATGGTGCCGTTGTCGACTGGGAGGACAGTGGCAGCTGGCGGTGATGACGATGGCGGAGCGACGGTGGCTCTTCTCTGCTGTGGCGGGAAGTGCTTTGCTGCTGTTTTTCCCGCCTGTGGCAGGTTTCTGCCTTTTCTTCAATGGTGTTGTAGCGGGGGAAGAAGATGGTGAGCTGAGGAAAAATGACGATGGCGTTGGCAGTGCTGGTGCGTTTGTGATGGAGAATGGCAGCGGCTCGCAGTTAGGCAGAAAAAGACGATGGCCACCAACGGGTGTTCTTCCGCTGTTTTAAAACAAGCTCCTCCCTGTTTTCATATCTTCCCTGTCTTCCGTCTTGCCTCTTCTCTGTTCCTTTCTGTGCCTTTTAAATCTTTTTTCCTCCCTCTGTTCTGCTCTCTTTTTCTCACGTACTGCTCGCTATGCCTCCTCTGTCTTTCTCCCCCCCCCCCCTTCGGGTTCTTCTGCTCGCCGTGCTCCTCTCCTCTTCCCCCCTCTGTCTCGTCTTTCTTCCCATGTTTCCCCCTCCTCTCCCCTTTCTGTCCGTCTCTCCTCTGGCTTTTATAGCCAGACGATGCATGCTTTTCAGGATTTATTGCAGAAAGATTGTAACGGTCGGCGTGCATCATGGTGGCGAGGGATATCAGCCGTGAGACATGCTCCCCTGATTGAAGCAGCTCCACCGCTACTGTCTTTACTGCCTTTGACTGTAGAAACCGTTGCTTAAAAGAGACAGTGAACAGTGTTCAGTGAAACGGCACCGTTTTCCAATTTAAATGAATATTTTTGATTTGGTCCTTGGATGTTTTTTTTATAATTTTGTAATCAAGCCCCCGGATAAATTATAATTGGATCCCTTGATTTTAGCATCGTTTCCAGTTTTGTCCTTGGTTTTGGATTGTTTCAACCAAGTTCCTAATTGGCCATCAAACTTCAATAATTATACAATTAAGCTTTTGATTTGACCAAATCAACTCTTCAAAATTATAATTGGACATCAAAACTGTAATTCATTTCAATAGAAGCTTAAATTGACTTAAAAATCAATTGTTTTTGCAATCAAACCCTCCATAAATTCAATTAAACCTTAGATGAAATTTAATTAAGTCCATAAATATCTGATTTTAGACTTTTCTTCCTCAAATTGAATTTTCCTTGTCAACAGGGCTTTCACCCGTTAAACATATACTGTCAAATTTCAATTCTTGTATTTTTAAACCTCCCCAACCAATTCCTAGCCATTTGATGGGCGTTACAACATCAATTTCTCGCTCATATTATTTTTTTATATTCTTTTCAAATATTATTTTATATGTATTTTTTTGTATTTTTTTTATTTTTTGTGTGGGAACCCAAAAATAGGTAACAACAAAGGTAAGAAAAAAATTCTTTTTTTTCGTGTTTTTTCACTATATTTGTTTTTTTGTTTTATTTTTAATTGTTTTTTCTTAATAATTTAATTATTTTATATTTTTTAAAATAGATTTTGTTTTAATATTTTTAAATAATTACCGACGGAATTACATACGGTATTTTTCCAAGAGAATTGCCGACGGAATGAAGCGGGTAATTTTTTTTGCTCGTTTTTTCCATCAGTAAATCTATCGGTAATAATATTTTTTAATACCAACGGATAAAAAATTACCGATGAATGATTCATTGATGGAGAATTTCTGTTGGTGATTTTGTTGGTAAATTAAATACCAATGGAATGGTAGTGCAAATACCCATAAAAAATTTCGTAAGTAGATCTAAAGATTGTGGCAGTGATTCCATGAATATAGACCAAATTTTCTAGTGGTTTTGACAATGAATAAGGAGATGTTCCACTGACTCTTCATATCAAAGCTTAATAGTGCTAAATTTGAAAAATTGGAACAATTTTTTGAAAAGGTTTTGTGAGACTCATACAAAAAATAGAAGCCCAACCTTTTGTTAGGTAAAAACTCGTAGACCAATATCGTTTCATCTCTTTAAATGCCTCACTGGATTCTAGTGTTGAAGTTTCAAAACATCTTTTACTTCATTTTTTAACTCATCAAGTCCTTGTCTTGAACTCTTAGAGAGCCTTTTGACAGCTATTTCTTATCCATGGATGTTCCACGCAAATAATGACTCGGCATCCTAAGAAAATCCTGTGTTGTATTTCTTGAAGAATTTTTTCTTATTACTTAATATTTTTTTTTAAGAAAAAAGCATGGTTTTTTTTCGATTTGTTTTTTATAGAGTTATTCCAATATTATAAACAAGATTGTGAATTTTATGGATTAATTTGAATTGACTTATTTGAATTGTTTTTCTAAAAATTTATGTTCTTTTCAATTTTATAGTTCGGCAATAGGTTAGTTAAGAACCATTCTTTAAGTTTTTTTATTTGTTTTCTATTTGGTAATCTAATTCTTATGATTTTAATAGCAGGTTTGGCTTGTTTACCTAGGTCTACATTATTTTTTTTTAATTGATTTTTTCTAGGGTTTAAGGGCTTTTTAATCTTTTACTTTTTTATTACACAATAAAATAAAATAAATACATTTTTAAAAAAAGAAAAAAAAAACCTGGGTACATGTCACTTAGCATATTTTGATTAAAAAGATGCAATAATGGGATGATAGAACATCTTTCTTTCAAAAGGGGCACAGTGGAAATAGGTCTCCAGGAAGAAATATTCTACTACTGAACTTAAAAATCCTAGCAACAACTACTTGAGCACAAGCAGCCCGTACATTTACATAAATTACTGCCCCAATAATATACTACCTCTTCGATTCAAATAATATGGACGCAAAAACCTCCTAGAAGACAGGTCTAAAAAACACCTTTTGAGCTCAGGTTGCTAAACTCGAGCCTGATATATAGTTGGAGCTCAAGGAGCATGAACTCGAGTATAGCAGCCTGAGCTCGTACTAGACATAGATGCATGAAACCAAACAACATGCTTAAGCCCATTTGGGGATGGGCACACGCCTATCCTATTGTGCATGTTGTCATGTCTAGCAGGTGTTGGTTATGCACCCAATGCATAATAGAGGGGTTGGGCACCTTAACACCCCTTTAGACTCGGGCATGCATCCAAGCCCAATATGCTTAGGATCAGGAGTGCTTCTCGAGCCTAACATACTTGGATCTAAGCAGTACGTCTGAATCCATTTTTTATTTTAAATAGGCTCGAGCCCAACACTTGTCAATGATTTTTTCAGGATTCCACACGAGTTTCTTAGTATTTTTTTATATCAGCATATCAAAACGATCAAAAAAACATAAAAGAAAATTTCACCCAACTCTTGTTTATAATGCAGTACCATCAGGGGATTAACATCTTAGTTTTTGCGATGAGTTGGAATTGATTTATCTCTCTTGCATTAGATATCATATTTTAGAACACTTCTACATCAGTCTCTCCTTCCTTTGTCAGGGGGCACCTGTGGAAGTTGCATCCCCATAAAATTTCAGTTGTTAGTTGGTTCTTCTATGCTTTTTTTAACCATTTTCTCTTAAGTGGATCTATCATAAATTTATAAAATTAGTCAAGATCGATCCTTTCCAAAAACAACTCTACCGATCATCATATCGTTTATAACATTCATACTTCAATTATTCGATTCTAGATTCTAGGTGTAAATAGCTATTTACACCTAAAGCTAATGAAATTAACATTTCTTTCAAGGAGGTTTTAGGCTCAGAGGCATCAGGGGACAAAAAAAAGAATGAGCAACTGGTTGTGTGTCCCTCAGACTTCATAGCAACCGTATTTATTATTATTATTATTATTATTATTATTAATGTGAGTATTTATATCAGTTTGCTGAATATTTTGTTTTTAATATTTTTTTAATTTTATTTTTTAGAATTTGATTTAATTTGATTTTTATATCATTTTTTGTCTTTATTTTTATAATTGTTATTTGCTTTTCTCTTATTATTTTCTCAATTTAAATTTTTAATCTATCAGATTTAGTTCTCATTTTTTTATTGTTATTTATTTTATTTAAAATAATTTATGAAATTCTAATTTTTTTTTAATCTTATCATCTTTCAATTTTTTTATATTTTAGATTTGATCTTTATTATTTTGATTATTATTTATTTTAATTGAGATAATTTATGAAATTAAATTTTTTTAAATTTTATTCTCATTCGACTTTTTAATTTGTAAAATTTGTTCCTTATTATTTTAATAAGCTTGAAAAAAAATATTAACAATTTATTTTTGAACTTATTTTCCATGACATAACCAAATACTGAAAAATATTTTCCAACTTATTTTTCATGATACTACTAAACATAAAAAAAAAAAAAATTCACTTATCAAAAATTCATTTTCTAAAAAAGCCTCTTTTCAAAAAATAATTATTTCCCAGCACACAAAGACTAAACTCTTGGATTACGTGGTACTCCATATTATAACTAAAAAACATGAACAAGAAACTGGTGGGCGGAGACAAATACAGTTGCAATGTTATTCAGGATCGTCTTCTTTGGTGCGTGTCTTAGTTAGCTTAGCAATAGCAGAATCTCAAGATCTCAACTTCACCTTCTCTGGCTTCCGATCCACTAATCTAAGCCTTGACGGCTTAGCTGAGTTAACCTCCAATGGCCTTTTGAGGCTAACCAATGAAACCTACAACCGAACGGGTCACGCCTTCTATCCAAACCCAGTAACCTTCAAGAACTCTATAAATAGCACTGCTTTCAACTTCTCCACTACCTTCGTTTTCGCTATCATACCTGAATATGCAACTCTTGGTGGCCATGGTATTGTCTTTGTCATAGCCAGTGTTTTAAGACCCGGACCGGCCCGGTGGGTCGACCCGGGACCCGGCCGACCCGGGCCTGGGACCGGTCCGGGTGGAGGCAAAAACCCGCTCGGGAGTTGGTCCGGTGAAACCCGGTCGACCCGGTGGGTCGACCCGTGACCCGGACCACCCGGTCAAACCCGGCTGAGACCCGGTTTATTTTTTTTTTAGCCTGATTGATGTTAAACGACGTCGTTTTGGCCTTTGTTTTAAAGGCCAAAACGACGAAGAACAATGAAGCAGATTTGGGCATTTTGATTACAAACTACAGAGCAAACCTAATTAACAAACACATCAATTTCAATCGATGAGCTGAGGAGCTGAGGAGAGCAGAAGACCGAAGACGTCTTGATCATTGTTGTTTCACTGCGAAAAAGGTTAGTTTCTTGTTTCTGTTCACAAATCTTCTTCTTTCACTCTCTCTTTTCTTTATTCTTGGCCGTGTTTTGAACTTGCAGTTCTGGACTTCTGGGCATCATTTTGTTGTTCGTTGATCCAGTCTCGTTGATTCAGTTGCAGCCCAGTCATCTCAACCTCAGGTATGTTTCTCTGTTCTTTCTTTTCTGCAGCGTAATAACTTCCTCTGCTATTAGGAAGTGTTGAAAATGGATGAGGAAACTAGGATAGGGGTTCGGTGCATTTGCTTTTAGAACTGTTATAGCCATAGTTTGAAACTATTTTGTTCTAAGAACTGTTATAGTTAGTGTGTTTGTTATAGAGATTGAAATTGTTGTAAGAATTATTGATTATGGTTAAAATATTTCGGCTGGTAATTGTTGGTGTGTTTGTTCGTTCTGCCTTTGCTTCTGCTAAATTCCATGCATCTACCAGCCAGTGCATGGATAGGGGTTGGTGATTGAATTGCTGTTTTGATTAATCTGTCTTTGTTCATGAACGAAAGCAAACGTGTGATGGATAACTAGATAATTAACCATAAATGATGAATTGCTAAATCTATCTTCTGCTAAATCATGAATTGCTATGATTTCGTTTTTTGTTTTTCCTTTTGGGCAACAACGTGTGATTTAAATATAGATGAAGCCCTCCCTCCTCTTGAATTTGCCTTTTCTTATCCAAACGGGAGAGAATATTAGTTGTGTACTAATAACATGAAAGAATTGGGAGATTTTATCGGCATCATTGCCTCTCCTTTCCCAGTATATTTATATACTAAATTCTCCCAATTCTATAATTTAATTAATGGATTGCAAAGTGATTTGGCTTGAAATTATATTCCCTCTTGTAAATTATGTTAGGTTCT
>Ga0325405_1005220_pt1 | contig 13193 bp, 2 predicted proteins | sample PopdelMetagenome_21_FD_205663 | JGI IMG/M metagenome (GOLD analysis project Ga0325405, IMG submission 205663) | Populus deltoides microbial communities from Bellville, Georgia, United States - Xylem-Control-R2 | ecosystem: Host-associated > Plants > Phyllosphere > Stem > Wood/Secondary xylem... | reverse complement strand
TGAAAGAGAGGATTATAAAAGTAAGGTTGAGCATTGGGAAGAGATCGAACTGCGTGCCCATAGAGAATTGACAGACAAAGTAGAAGAGCTGGAATGACAGAAGACCTAACTTATAATTAACATCAAAAAACTTTAGATTGAGTTGTTTGCTAGAGAAATTGAGATTGAAAAGCAAAGTTCTAGAGTAACTGAAGCAGAAAAAGAACTTGAAAGATCGAATGAAAGAAACGATGGAGGTCCAAGATCTATACCAGAAGAAGGTGGATAGCTTGAGTATAAACAACGATGCCTTGCTCCGTTCCAATCTTACTATCACCACTACCTTGACAGCTCGCACTATATAACTCATGAGTTTCCTCTTTAAACTTTTCTCTTAATTATTTACCACTTCTAATTAGTTATCCATGCATAAAATACTATATATCTCCAGAAGAACAAACTCAATAAATTTGGCTTCATGAGAATGGGCAAAAAAATGAGTATATTATTTTTTCTTTCCTTTTTGTCATATTTGACAAATTCATTCTATCATAATATAAACTATAACTTTTACACCGGACTTGGCTTGACAGGTTGGCCTGATAATTTATTAACTCATAGTCTAGCATCAACTGGGTTTTATTTTAAATTAATTTATAAGCTGATTTGATTAAACTTTATCGACTCGATTGACGGGATGAACTCCGAAGGTTTTTTTTTAATTTTTTTAAATATGTTATTTTATTTTAATAAATAAAACAACATCATTTAAGGATAGACTTAACAAACCTATGACTTAAAATGGATTTCATTTCAAACTAATTTGAAGATTGATTCAATTAAACATGTTGACGTAGCCAAACCTACGTGAGACCGAGCCGGGTCAACTTCAATAATTTAGTTTAATTTTTTTTCTAAAACAATGTTATATCATTAAAAAAAGGTTGAAAAAACATCTTTAAGTTCTTGATTCGAGTTTACCTAGCAAATCTACGCTTTATGTATTTTTTATTTTATTTTAAATGTTCTAATTCAATTGAAATGAGTTTCTAGTTGAGTATTATATATTAGTTTACTTCCCACGTTACGATATAGATTGATCTATACATTTTTTGAACGTAAGAAAAGAAGATTCAAGCTGTGGGGAATTCTTTAACATTGTCATTGAACCAGATCTAGTAAGTCAAACCTAAAAACTCTTAACTTAACTTCTTACTAAATTTGGATTTCAAATTAAATTGTATATTAGTTGTCATGATGTGACCCAGTTAATCTAAAAGGCTCGAAGAAAAAAATCAATGGAAAAGATGACAAAAAAATAAAGAACAGACGTGCGGGTTCAAAAACAACATGAAAGATCAGCAAAAAGCGGTTTGACTTTCAAAAGAAATTGAAGTTGGTGTGTGTGTGTATTGAGAGGATTATGTATTGGATTACTTCAGGTTAATTAACCTGAGCTAACTCAATAAATCTATGACTTGAGTTGTGGATTCAAATGAGTTCAATAATATTTTTTTTTTATTTTAATTGGATGAAAAAAAATAAAAATTAATTCAAAATCAATTAAATATTAAAAAATGGAATTGGAAAAGAAAAACAAAAAGAAAATTCATCAAAACCCAATGTCAAAGGTTTTTTTTTATTTTAAAAAAGCCAAATGAGGCTAGGCGTACAAGCATAAGAGGCAATTGAGTCAGTGCCTTAAAAAAACCTAGGCTTACACTCCCGAGCCATATTTTTGTTTTTATAAAAGACATACGACATATTGTTCACCCTTTATTTTTTTTTAAAAAAACAAGAGATGTTTTACTTGCTAGGATAGCCGATGCGTAGCCTACTATTGCCTATCTCAGAATCTAGTAACCACTGTGCTTGTAAAAAAATCACGGGCTAGGGTTTTTGCGGGTTGAAATTTTTTTTTTTAAACATATTTTTTTCTAAAAAAAATCTAATAAATACAATAAAAGCCTTTATAAATCACTTGTTAACCTAAAAAATTTCCAAAATCACTTAAGAAAACCAAATTCAACCGAACTAAAAATAAATCAAAACATAACTCGATCTTATTTTCCATGCATGGTTATAGGAAAAAACCACAATCATCAAACTCCTTCTCGTCAAATTGAATTCATTGATACCAATTGAATATTTTTGTTAGAATCGCGACAATAAACCATTTTCTCTCTATTTAATTATTTTTTGGTAACTTTTTCTCTCTTCTCTCTAACTCAGGAATTCAAAATGATCAAAATAAATTTTTGAATCAAAATAAAAATTATCATGAATTTGAAGTGAGCTATGTATTTTTTTTTTGTGTTTTACATTGTAGTTCTCTATCTTTTTTTTTTATTATTTTAGGAAAAAAGATATAATTGAACTGTAAAAGGATGCATTAAAAAAATTGATATTAAAAAAAAAAACTGGACATGAGGTTCACTATTTATATGAATCGTGATCACCTCTTAGTATCTTGTTTTTTAGTTTTTGTTAATTAATATACCGAATCAGTGGCCTAAAAAATCTAAGTAAAAAACTCTGATTTTGATTTGGTGGGTCTGCCTCACAAAGAAACCCGATTCCAAATAGATCCTTTGTTCGTTTAATAAAGTGCAAAGTATAGACTAGATATGTGCAAATTATATATAAAAATTTAAAAACTATATATAAAGTATAAAAATTCTAGATTTGTTCTTTTTAATAAAGTGCAAATTATATATACACACACTAGCTATTTGACTCGTGTATCGCTGTTGGTCATAATTTTTTTTAAAAATCCTAGACATGTAGGTTATTTTCTAAAAAAATCAAAGTATAAATAAAAAACCCTTGCAAATATCTAATCAAATAAACCGATAATAATTTATGTAAGTAAAAAAAAAAAATCATTAACAATAACAAAAAAAAACTTAAAAAATTAAGAGATAGATTTAAGTCAGTATATTTAATATTGCAATACAAATCATTTGCATGGTTATGTTTTATGAATTTACTTATTAAAATTAATCCATAATAGAGATCGACAGATGTAAAATTTATTGAATAAAATAAAAGAAAAACATTTCGTGTAAGGCTGCGCATGTTAAATTTTTTATAAAAAATAATTGTTTTTATTTTTAAAAATAAGTTTAATCTATATAAAATATAAAAAATATATTTGAACTATATTAATCTCATAAAAAAAATTAAACATACTTTATATAATTAAAAAATAATTATTATTTTAAAAAGACTAAATAAGAAAAAAAAATACAGAGAACGGTGCTAATTAAAACACAGATTCAAAAATTATTTTGAAGAGGTCATGCGTTATGAAGACACTAAGAAAAGCCCTGTGTGCTAGCTTTTTTTCCTTTTGTTTTTCAAAGTGAATGGGGCAGATGACTATTGTCAAAAAAAAAAAAAAAAAAAAAACTCTCCGTTCGTTAATCCTATAATCCGGTCATTGGTGTGATGGAGAAATCAAGATTGTTTTTTATCTAAAAATTTATTTTTAATCTAAAATAGCTGGAAAATATTCTAGAAATCTTATTAAATTAATTTATAACCTCTAAAAATACAAAAAACCACTCCAAAGCTCAAAATTAAAAGACTTCCCGAGCTTAGAAATTTTTATATAGGTGTTTTCAAGATAAAAAAAAAACATCTAATCTTAATCTCCTTTTATATATAATATTTTGACATAAAAATAAACTGTTTGGTGGTTTAAATTTTCCCCAACGACAATTTCTATTTTTAAGCCGGAATACAACAATTTATTCTCTCTTCTTCACAAAAAAATAATCTAGAAAATAAAAAAAATAAATTTTGGTATCAAAATATATGTTTTTAAAATTACAGTACCAATCACCTAATATATATAAAAATAAGGGATGAAAGTGAAATTTTAAAACAAATTTCAAAGCCACCATCTATATTATCCGTGTTTTTCACTTCAATTCTTTCTCTTTCAATTCAACTCTTACCCCCTAAAAAACATGCAATTGGTCTTTAATTTAGGCTTATAAGGACTCAATTATGCAAATAAAAAGTTTGAGAATCAAATTAAATTTTTTCAAAAAACTTACTATTATAATTCAAAATGAAATCGGCTTTCACAGTAAAAGAAAAAAAAACACTTTTTATATTATTGGCAGCACACACACAAAAACTAGCTTCGTTTTGAATTCAATATTGTAAAAAGATGGGGATCGTGTTGAAGTTATAGATATATGCTAACTTTGATTTTCATATTAGCGTGTCCACACCTAAAATAATATTTTTTTATTAACATAAGTGATTCAGTTAACTTGCGTGCACCTCGACTAATCCTACGAGCCCTGAAGTCAACGATCATGTAAGCCTCTAATGACCCAGAGATTTGTAAAATTCAAACTAGTAACCTCTAGGAAGCAAACCTAGAATCTGAGCAGTAAACTATAACACCTAAAATAATGTTCACTTAACTAGATGTTGAAGTAATGGCAGCAACTCATTGGCAATGTATTTTAAGACCACTTCGAAACTAATTCCCAAAGCTTGGTCAGACGTTTGTGTCGTGAACTTGTTTTATGGTTTTTGGAACCATCCACAACTATTAATGACCATGAACAGATAGCGCATCTTGAACGGGCTGGTCAATGCCGTCGACATTTTCAGGTCTTTTTTTTTTTAATATATTTTCTTAATTTTTGTTTTTTTGGTTCTTGCCGTGAGTAAATTTATCAATGATTATATTATTGATGGATTCATTGATCGTGTTTAATTTTCAAGGAAAAGCCTTCTTTGCTCTGGCTCAAGGCATTTTGTGGCGGTATCTGGTAAGCAAGAAATCCTCTTGTTTTCCATGATTCGCAGCCAGATTGGAACTCTGTCTTCGGCTCAAGGCATGTTACCATATATATCATCAAATGTTATAAAAGAGTCACTAGTAATAAATTGTGCATAAAAATAAAAAAAATGAATTGTCAAAAGAAATGTCGGCCAGTTGAGAGGCCAACCAAAAACGCAAAAGAATAGTGCAGCAACGACAATGATGAACCAAATCGTGCGACGGACAACCCTCCTGTGGTCTCAACTGAATTGAATTTAAAGAAGAAGATGGCCCCAGTTGGTCAACAAAGAAACAAAAAAGAGAGAGAAGAGAAGGAAGCAGCAACGCATGGCAGAGAAGGAAGCAACGCATGGCAGAGAAGAGCAAGATAATTAAAAATTTAACAGCCACTCCATTTAACAGCTACCTAACAAAAAAAAAAAAAAAAAACCTCTAGATATCCTATACATGTTAATGAAGTTTAAAAAATTATTTTTAATTTTATTTTATTCTACATTAAAAACATATTATGTTATTTTTTAAAATTAAAATATTTAAATCAAATTTTTTATATAAATATATCCTTTATTAGAGTTGCTGATACGAACCTCTTTTAAGTTGCAAGCTAATGAGTCTAAATTAGTAATCAACTAACAGAAGTCCAATAATAAAATAAATTCCTAAACAATGTTTAATGAACCAGAATAAAACCAAATTAAAAAAACAATTACTCAACATTAAATAAATAAATAAAATAAAATAATAAAAACAAACTCTTCATGTTAAAGTTTCTTCATGTAGCTCGAATCTCTAGTTTTTATATATGGTTGGAAAGATTGAGATATCTAATTTACAGCCCAACTTGAATCATATCAAAATTGAACTTGTAGCTCTAGATATATCCCAAACAGTACACGAAGATCTAATTTAATAGATTTGAAAAGATTTATCTAGTAGCTTTTACCATCCAATATACAAATCTCAACAAGTAGTATACAATGAAATATTGGGCCTTCAATGACATTTGTATTCTCTAACTTACTGCACATATAATAGTTTTATAAAGTTGCTAAGTTGGCAGTAGCATAAAAAAATTCTTTAATAAAAAGATTTAGTACCTGAAATTATGATCATATACATACCGATAACTGAATTTGAATATTTATGAAATTAAGGTTGCTAGCCATGCTCAAACGTTTGTATTGTTTGTAGGTTGGCTCCAAAGTATAGACTATAAGGCCTAATTCTCAATTATATATGATATATATAAGAGATTAAAATATTGTTTACTTTGGCTAAAAGGATGAGTACAACTCAGAATTCTTTTTTTGCCTAAATGATCTTTCTATAATTTTCTTATGGAATTTTTTGGTTATACATAAAAAGTAAATATAGGATATTGATTTTGTTTTTGTTAAGAAAATGTGATTCTGTTCTTTCTTTTCTAGGATGTATATAACTATCTCTGATTTCATATAAATATATTTCATTACTCAATTTAATAGAGAAAACATTAATTTCTCATGGAAATTATCTCTAAATGTAACCCTCAGAAGCCATGTTTGATACGATTTAAGTAATCTGATATCAAATAATTTATTAGATTATTTTTGTTATTAGTTGTAAAATTATATGGTAATTTAATGGATTTTTTCCATATAATTTTCATTTAGTAACTCTAATTTATTAAGAAAATTATTTTAGTCCTTGTATATAATTTATATACAGATTTACACATAAGAATGTTTAGGTGTTGAATTTTTGAAAAATATATTTTTGTAGCTCTCCGGAGGAAATTATGACATGTCTTATGGAAACACATCCAAAAATTCCCTTACCACGAGAAGAATTGACAGCTCAACAATATCTTTTTTTTTTTAGTCTATCACATAAGTGAGGTAAGCCACACACCCTTTCCTCATCATCTTCCTAACAGTCATAACCGAAATTATACAATTCAGTATGACATTTCTTTCTCTTGTGAATATTACTCTCCTACCATTCAATCCTTGAAGAGTTTCAGTTTTTACAAAACAATCCATTTTGAGCCTTATACATGCCTAACCACTTCATTCCCAATATTACTTCAAAGTCATGTAACGAGGTATCAAATCTACTCTCATCTCACATCCATTAATGCTAGCCCTTACCCCTTTGTATACACGATTAATATCTACATTTTAACCCAAAATGATATTAATTGTGAATTTTTTTCTACTTTACTAAATTTCCCCTCAAGTTTTCCCATAATTTTACTTACTACAAATGAAGGTGTTGCACTGGGATTAATTAATGCATATACAAGCAAAGAATTTAATTGTAACATATCTGCCACTACTAGACTTGTGATGCCAAGCAATCCCTCAGATGTCTTTGCTCACAATGAACATAGTGAGGATAAATGATGGTCTTTTATTCTAAAGACCCTCTAGTAGAACTGACCTTTAAGTTTGACTGTCCTCTAGTCAACTCCCCACTTGTGCGCTAGAGAGACCCAGCTAATGATCATCTCTACCTAAAATTCCTTCATTTCTTGTTAAATTGACTAAACTAGCTTTTTTTTGCTTTTCTTCAAGAGAGGTGGTCTACCTGAGAAATCAATATCTTTTTTTTTTCCAAACATAGATAGATCCTATTGACCCTTACTCATACACGCCTCTAGAGCCTAAGTTGCCTCAATTAATTCTCTAGTTATTTTATACTGTAAGGCTATCAATCCTTGTTTTAACTAATGTCTAAAACCTTCTCATAATCTCTCTATCAAATACTACTCAGTAGGAATGTAATGTGAACCAAACATAGAGAAATCTTGGAATCTCTACTCATACTCCAACATGAACATCTATCCCAACTTCAGAGCAAAAAACTCTTGCTCTTTTACCTTACGGTGGTATCTAGAGTAAAATTTGTTTTTAAATTCCATCTTAAAGTCACCCCAAGATAACTCTTTAGTGGCTCCCCTTAATAATACATTCTCCCATCAAGACTGCACTCTATCTAAAAACAATTAGGTGGCACAACCCACTTGTAATCCCTTTGGCATTCTAATACGATTCAAGGTCTTCTTTACTTCTTGAATCTATATTCCTACAGTCTTTGCATTATGTTCCCCCAAATAAGGCTTACAACTCATTTCTCTCATATTCTTAACTATCCAGACTAAAGTAACCATACTGTCTGTGGGAGTTGGAGTTGTAAGGGTTCCTGAGGCTGTTGTATTAAACATACCAACAACTACTACTTTAATAATATGTTTTAAGAAAACAGAGTCAACATGCGGAGTAGGGGTCCCCGTAAATGATATTGGCGGGGGAATAATCGTCTGACCCTGATAGTTTGAACCTTTTAGCTGTGATACTCTAGCTTGTCTAGATGCTATATCATCTCGGAGTCCAGATGACCCTCCATATCTGGATTGAAATGATGGTGCCAGCACATGAGAAGTAGTATCTGTTAAGGGGTCCTCCCTTTATCTATCGTTTATATCTGTATCTTGAATCCTTTTTCATATCGGAGATGGATCCGGACCATCCCAGAACAACTCATCATTTAGCAATATCTATTACAAATCCACTGAACCCAAGCCAGGGCTCTGATACCAACTATAATAACTTTAAATTTTAAATATAATTTCAAGATAATTGGCATTTCTATCAGGTGAAAAACTTTAGAATTTTTTTTATATTTTACCGTAATTCCGGTAGAGTTTCCCCTAAAATATCAATACCAAGTTACTGACAACACAACTAGTAAGACATTGCAACATTATATCCATAGGATCCAACCGTCCCAGACTTTATCCATCTCATCATATCACCATATTAGAATAAATCAATTTCCACAATTCAATTATTATAAGAGTACTTTTACTCCTAAAATTTGATCAATCAAGTTCTTTCAATAACTTCTACTACCAATCAATTATTATGATAGTTTTCTCCAATTACAATTATTTTTTCTATTTTCAGTTATTTTTGGTTTTCCATCAGCAAATTAAAAAGATTACAAAAACTTAAAAATAAAATTAATTGATTAGTTAGGTAATCTTATATTTACTAACATATGAGCTTATAAACCATAACTAATGAGCAACACAAATATAAATTCACTTAATTAATTAATTCAAAATTTTCTTTTAAGTTTTTGTTATTTTTATTTCATTTTCAATTTCTTGATGAGAAAACATGAATTATGAAAATTGAAAAAAAATATTTATTTCTAACACACGATCCACATTCCATGAAGAAATATACCATGTTAGTTGATTTATAACATAAGCCTATAAAGGTACTTAATTGATCAAAATTTATGAACATAAGTACCCTACATTAAAAAATAAATCAACAAAGATATTTAAATAGAAAAAAAATCATCAATTAGAAGTATTTCATGATCCAATTATCTTTATAAGTGTAACATAATTCTAAATGGCTGAGGGGTTCAAGAACATAAATGTTTTGGAACACATATTTGAATTTTGTTTTGGGTTTTGAAAATTGATCCTTTATCCTTGTTTGCTTTTCAAATGAATTTTTAGTTATCTTTTTCATAATTTCTTTTACTTTGATGTTAATGCATGAGATTTTTTCCTAACATGCAATATAATGTTGATGGGTATAATTTAGCGTTAACTTAAATTGAATTTTTTTCCATGAGATTCTAAAGATTCTATTTTCTACAGAAATAAAATTTTATAAAAGACCTTCAAATAAGACTAAACAATTACTATTCGGGATTTACAATACTTTCTTAGTTGATTTATATTTTTTTTATTTGGTATATAACTTTTATTATTTTTCCAGTTTTGTATAGGATGTTTTTCTTAGTATATATGTACCTTAGAAGAGTTGTTATTGTGTATTTAGTATTGTGATGCAATATGATTTCCATTTAAAAATATATTAAAATAATATATTTTTAATTTGTTTTCTATTTTGAAATTCGTACATCAAAACTATCAAAATAACACCTAAGAAAATCAACTTGATGTTTTTTCAAATGAAAAAAAATTAAAAAATATTTTATAATCAAATTATAACACAAAAACAAACAATCAATAAATTATTAGAAATTAGAGTTTCAAGGGAAAGGCATTGTGGAAATTGAAAATATAAATGTTATCACTGTTAATCGACTCATTTACTTTTATATAGATATTAGAAATAACTCCAAATACAATACCATTACTTTAATATATCCGTCGGCATTTGACAGTAGCTGCCACAGTCACCGATGACTTTACAAAAAAATATATTTGGTCAGTATTTCACACTCACTGACAACTTTACCGACGGACTTAATCCGTCAGTATTTGACAGTATCTACCACAATGACCGATGAATGTATAGACGGATATCTTCGATTGATATTTCAAACACTCACCGACAACTTTACTGACGGTATGTCATAATATCACCGATGGGATAAATCCTTTGGTATATTTCAAGCGGGAAACTTTTTTTTAGCACGCAATTTCCGTCTGTAAAACCATCGGTAAATGTTTTTTTTGTTTTGCCGACCGATATAGCGATGGACGGTGGTATTACCGATGAACGGAAAGCCGACGAATGTATTCCATCGGTGAAGACATCGGTAAATAAATTACCAACAAACTCTTAATCACATACTGACGGAATATTTCCGTCGGTAAAACTGTGAAATCTTGTAGTGATATGGTTTATATGATTTTGAAAGAACTAAAAACTAAAATAAAACTAAAAACTAAAATCACATCAATTTTAAATGTGTGATTGTGATTTATTGTATGTATAAAGTAACGAGTGATGAGTACTCTAGAGCAAAGTTGTTAAAATCACGAGTTAATTCGTAGAATCGTAAGATTTTACGAGTCAACATGTATCTAACGTGCTAAATCGGACTTAACTCGTGAAAAATCGGTAAAATTGATAAACTCAGTTCGATTTTACGAGTTTACTAAATTTGTGATGTGAACCAAGTCAGGTCCAAATTTAGCTTTAAAATGTCTGTTGACTAGTTTTGCGAGATTGAACATATATTTCAAGCCGTATATTGGATAAAGGTGAAATTTTACAGGAAAATATTAGATACATAAACATATATTGTGGTAAATTTTAAGGTCAAATAGAGTTAGGGAATATAATATTTCAAAGAATCAAAGTTAGTAAACTAATATTGTCAAATATATCAAACAAGACCTTCGTGTACTGTTTGGGACATATCTAGAGCTACCGGTGAAATTTTACTTCGATTAAAGTTGGGATAGAAATTAGACATCTAAAACTTTCCAACAATATATCGTAAACCCAATAATTCATCCAAACAGGAAAGAACAACATGTTTGAAACCAGAAGAGAATGACATGTGTGAAATCAGGACTCAAATCTGCCAATAATATGCAAAAATCGAAGATTTAGGCTACATGGAGGAATTTTAACATAAAGACTTTTTTTATTATTCTATTTTATTTATTTAATTTTAAATAATTATTTTTAATTTGAATTTTTTCTAATGCATTAGATATTTTTAGGAGTTTATTTTATTATTGAATTTATGTTAGTTAATTACTAATTTAAACTCATTAGCTTGCAACCCAAAAAGGGTCTATCAAGACTTATTGTAATGGGAACAACCAGGTTGTCACTAGGTTTATGTGTGCTTCCTACCTTTTAGTGATTCTCTTGTATTGAGAAATTTTGTTCTGAGACTTTTTATTTCTCCATGTTATTAATTTATTGATTCATACTATCTATCTCTCTCATTTTATTTAGATCACTCATTGATTATAATATTGTTGACTCATTTTATTAAATTTTAATGTAATTTAATTTCTTAACTAGAATTATCAATATATAATTAGTTAAAAAAATTATTTATAATTTTATGATCCGAGTTTATATTATATTTTTTATATCGTGTCAAAAAAATATTTTTAACAACCTCGCTCTAGAGCACCAGAGTTCTTTCTAGGTAATTTTATCATTGAAAAACAATTAAAAAAAAAACTTTTTTGAGTCAAGTGATTCTCCAAGAAATGAAAATAGAAACACGGAGAGATATAAATAAAGGTAAAGAAAAAATAAATAAAGAATATGTCTAAAATTTGCAGGGGGAAAAACCAAAAGAACAAATGTTCTGCCTTTTCCCCTTAATATTACCCTTTTCCACATTCTCGATATAGAAGTAACAATACTGCAAATGGGCATTATTAATCCATAGGCTGCATTAGGTAGTGAAGAAACAAGATTTTATAAATATATTTTTATATATCTTTTTCAAAAAATATCGGACCAAAAAAATATACAGGTATAATTTTCTCGCATTCTCGAATGCATTAAGCTGACACGTGCCATTATTAAACGCGTCTCCATTCAGGCACGCTAGTTCTAGCACTATCTAGACCCAAGTGATTGATGAGTCTGGCCAACACTAGACCCAAATAATGTTAGGTTTAGAGCCTGTTAGACCCAAACACCTCATGGTTCTGGTAACGTGTGCTAGACCCAACGCGTTGGTCTTGCAAATGCTGCCAACCTAGCGCTTGAGCGTGGTACCGTTTGGGTCAAGTACTATCAGACCCAATAGATTGGCATGACGTGTGTTATCTGAGAGTGTTGAACCCAAAGATTTTGTCACCGCACCTCGAGTATGGCCGGATTCGCTACATTCATGAATTCAAATATAATACCTGAATATAATGTCATTAATTTTATAGATTTTTATATAAAATCTTAGAGGATATATTTCTCAACAAATAAGTTTAATTAAACAAATCTACACTCTTTCAATATCATTAGGTGTATTAAAGTCTCTCATAACCTACTGTATCTTCATCTTTTTGCCGGATAAAATGAGTCAAATTCAACATATAATAAAACTAAAAAATATTATAAATATAGAGTTACATTCCAGTTCATTCTCTTCATAAAAGAATAAAACTAATGAACTATATATACACCATGAATCATTCAAAATAAATGTTCAGAATCTTCATTAATATTATTGTACTTTATCTTTATAAAAAAAATACTTATTTAAGCATATAAAAATCCACACATCCACCAAAAAAGATTTTTCTGCATTTACTAGTTACAAGCTACTTGAGCCTACTAAGTACCAAATATCAAATACAAGTTATGAACTATTTTGACTAAAATAAATAAATAAAATTTTCATGACCAATTAATTAACCGATTATCCAAACTATCCAGCTATTATACACCTTAGATTTTAGGGACATCTTCAGTTAGGAAAAAGAAAATCTGTTACTCTTCGAGCTATATACAGTGGCAAGAATAATTCTCAAATGGAGGACTTTATTTGAATCATGCGAAAGAATTTTCAAATAATTAAGTTCTTGGTCGTTCGTTTTGTTTTTGGTGAAAAACTGTCATTTGTAAATAATATATAGCATCCTCCATTTCTAGCTAAGACCCCATGCCTGCAA
>Ga0325405_1005218_pt1 | contig 13195 bp, 4 predicted proteins | sample PopdelMetagenome_21_FD_205663 | JGI IMG/M metagenome (GOLD analysis project Ga0325405, IMG submission 205663) | Populus deltoides microbial communities from Bellville, Georgia, United States - Xylem-Control-R2 | ecosystem: Host-associated > Plants > Phyllosphere > Stem > Wood/Secondary xylem... | reverse complement strand
AACGGTATGGTACTCTCACTGTCTCTTAAATCACAAATAATACTACTTTTTTTTTTTTTCCACAAAAGCTAATGAATGTTTTTCAGTACATCTATCACATGTCCTTCAAAATATTTACCAAAAATGATTAAAAAACTTGTTATCTCAATTAAAAGTAATGATGTTCAATAACTCATACAAATGAACCACCTTTTAAAAAATAATTTGAGTTGTAGAAGCATCATTGTTTTTTTTGCAAATGATAAAATATACCAATATTTAAGAACATATTAACTACAATAAATACAAAACCCATTTCCCCAATCAAAATCAGGAGAAGTTTTGATTCAGGTGGAAGCTAAAGACAATATCAAACAAAGAAAGAACACATGAATTTTATTAAGCGAAAAAACTGCAAATATGAACCCCAAGTTCATAGGTTTTATTTTCTCTAGAATAACAATCCTTCGGTCCTCCTCTTTAGGAGATTTATAAAGTCTTAAATAAGTAAGAAACTCTATCTCAACTAGGAAACAAAATAAAAATTCAAAATTACAAAGAAAAAAAGAATGAAATCCGTAAATAACAAGAAAAATTATAAGAATGATCAAAACCGAGGCCTAGGGTGAGATTTTCAAAATCTAAATATCTGAAAGTCAAAATAGTGATTTCATGCTTCTTTGAGCGTCTCTTAGATTTACTTTAAGAAAAACAACATTTGAAAACTTCTGTACAAATTTAAATGCAATCTAATGGTCGAATCAAAAGTTATGATTTTTTTGAGCTGTTATTCTAGTATGACACAACCAAGCCTTCTCTTGGGCCTAAACCTGTTCCACTAGTTCATAAATATATTTGTCAGGTCATTCATATAATTTGTCTGGAATAGATTCTTATCTATTTATGACAGACCTACGCTTACTCAAAATCACTTATTATTACAATTCTAACCACATCAAGTTTTAGCTAAGTGGAATGAAGAGAATTTTCAGGTATAATCTGTAGATTACGGTGGTCAATGAGTAGCCATTTTCGGTGTGTATGTTAAAACATCTTTCCATTGTGCTGTTGTGGGAATTTATTCATCAATTCAACATATGACCGAAAGACATTATGGTTTGATTTAAAAATTCTGAAATAAATTCTGAAATCTACTTTTGACCTCCCCATGATCCTTGTAGGAGATTTTAATTAAACACTTCGTGCTAGTGAAGCAAGTAGTGGTTACTTAAACTGGCAAGGTTCATGGGCTTTCAGAAATCTTATTTTCGAATGTGATCTTATGGAATATCCTCTCCAGGGGCATCGATTTACTTGATTTAGAGGCAAATCTAAGAGTCGCATAGATCGGGCTTTTGCATCTCTGGCAGTACACCAGCAATTTTCATCTCATTGATTCGGTTCTATTGAGGTCTATCTGATCATTGCCAACTAGTCCTTGGGCAATCATTACAAAACTAGGGGTAGAGGCCTTTTCGCTTCATAAATTGCTGGACTTCTCACCCTCAATTTTTGAATGATCTTAAAGGATTCTAGAATGAAAGTTGTATTACATTTCCAGGCAGGTACAACCTAGTACGAAAGTTGAGTTTCATGGAAAAAAAAAAATCCAGAATCTGGAATCATGCAGTATTTGGTAATCAAGACAAAAAGCTTCTAGATGTACAGAATCAGATTCAAAAGCTTGAAGGGAAAGGAGAGGTTACTCAGCTTACAGAAATAGAGATGTCTGATCTTAGTAATCTGATTTCTCAACAGTGGCAGATTAGTAAGAATGTTTAGGCTATTTGGAAGCTGAAGTCTAGGAAGCTCTGGTGTAGACTTGGAGACAGGAATAAAAAATCCTTCCATCGAGCATCCACTGTTAGAAAATCTCGTAATTTTATTTCAAGAATTACACATGAAAGCTCTCTACATTCAACTCCAGATAGTAGTCGCTGCAGTTTTTTTTCCTCTCAAGTTTGTTCTCTAAGTGTCGGCTTCAAAGTGTCAGTATTGGAGCTTTGAGGTTTAAAAAGCTTTCTCCTCTATAATCAAGCTGGTTAGAAAAAGAAATAACACTGGAAGAAGTCAAACGACAACGACAACGCCATTCCAGCTGAGCCCAACAACAAAAGAGGCCGCCTACCAAACCGGTCCAGAAAAAGAGCTGAGAGCAACACAAAAGAAGTTTTGGCAGATCCCATGATGACATTAACACCAAAGAGCATTTTCTTGCTGTGAATTCCTGCATCCTTGAACTGAGCACAACTTAGTTTCATTTCCAACACTCTTGTTTTCATTCTAAATGATGACAACATGCTAATTCATATATATATGAAGTGCATCCTTAAATGGTTTGAATTAGCATCAGGACTCTGGGCTAATTTTCATAAGAGCTCATTGAATGGAGTTAATCTAGATGATAATTACACTTATGGTATGGCTAGCTCTATTCTCAGAAGATGGGACAGGTTACCTGTTAGGTACCTAGGACTTCCTTTGGGAGCAAATCCTAAAAGACTTTCTACCTAGAAACCAATTTTATCAAGGATTCGGGCTAGATTATGTTTATGGAAAGGGAGGTTACTCAGCATGACAGGACGGGTAAGTCAGTGTTTTGAATTGGTTGCCATTATATTACACGTCAGTGTTTCTCATGCCTAAGGAGGTAAAGCATTCTATAACGTCAATTCAAATATGTTTTTTGAGGGAGCGTCAACACTGATGGAAGGAAAATATGCAAGCTGAAAAGGAATGCTGTAGTAAAAGAGAAGAGTAAAGGAGGGTTAGGAGTTCATTGCAAGGCAAAAACATATATAGTCATGTTGTTTAATTGGTTGTGGAGATTAGGAGAACAAAATAATGGAGAATGACAAGATGTAATCATCAAGAAGTACAATCCTGAATTTCAGAATGGGATCCCTATTTTTCATGCCTCTCTTCCGGCTATATGGCAAGGGATTTATTCCATTATAGCAACCGAGGGTCCGATGTCTAAAAAGTTGCTCGCTAGTTGTTGCTTCATGGTGGGAAATGGAAATGGTGTCAGGTTCTAGACTAATTGCTAGATAGGAAATACTATAATGAGATCAGAATTTCCTGAGCTGTTTGCTCTGTCTATAAAGCTGGCTGCCATGATTGCGGAAATGGGAGAATTTGGGAGGGGATGTTGGTCTTGGACGCTAAAGTGGAAGAAAATATTGAGTACCAGTGAGTTGGAACAAGCTAATCTGTCATGCACAATAATTTGTGAGGTCCATCTAAAGCAATCCGCTTCAGATAAAAGGAGGTGGAATTGTGAAGCAGATGGTAACTATTCTACTAAGTCAGCCAAAACAGTCATTGACATAATTCTTCTCTCATGTAATCTTTCTCTCTTCTAAGATCATCTGGACAGGAAAATCACCTCCAAAAATTGAGTTTTTTATCTGGTTGTTGCTTCATAGAAGACTTTATACTAAGGCTTTTTAAGGTAGAAGACATGAAATCAGGTTGGGGGATGCGAACTGTCCATTTTGTAATAATGTTGTAGAATCAGTATAACACCTCTTTATTCACTGTACTGTAGTTTGGAAACTGTTGAATAAATTTATAAACCTGCTCGGCCTGCAATGGAGCATGCCCAACACTATCCCAAAAGTATTGACCCAGTGGATTTATTTAACAAAAGAAAAATTTCAGCAAACATCATTCTTTTTTTTTTTTCAATTTGTTTTTTTATGAAATTATATATCTGGATCTCATGGATTTGGTTTTTTTTTTTTCAATTTCAACCTTGAACATTGTAATTATTTTTATTTGTTTTTTTTATAAAATTATCTTAGTCTTATAACCTAGATTTCAAGTTCAACAAGTTAACTTTAGTTGACTTGGATAATTTTTTTTTGTTTTTTATTTATTTATTTTAATTTCATCTTTCAATATTAAATTAAATTTTATTATGAGTTTTACTAAAGAGGGAAGATGTCCCTATATGGCTAGACCAACATTTTAAGTACTTGCACTTGTTGAGAGAATTGTTGAATACCTGCGAGAACTAGAGTCTTTATAGAAAGATCAGTTACTCTTCCATGTACTAGAATCTCGTCAACCACAGAATTTATTTTGTAGAAGTTAAAAGGGAGTGAACATGTTTTTTTTGTTCACGTTCCCATAGACAATGCCCTGATAAAGTCATGGAAAAAATTCACACAAAAATGAATCTTTCCTAATAGAGTTCCGGGCCTAAGTCATAGTCGTAGAATAACTCCACACAAAAATTAATTTTTTTCTCATTGAGTTCTGGGCTTGAGTTATACTGGACGAACAAGTCTTTAGTGGAATGAAAGAAACTATGATGCTTAAATAAGTTTTTGAGTTTGGTTACTCGAGTGACAAACAAAGTAGGTAAGAAATTAAGAATATGAAAATCGTGTTTTACAGAGAAGAGATCTCTATGTGATGAGATATGTTTATTTTGTAGTGGAGAGGTGATCCTGAGTATTGTTGAGATAATTATCCTCCTTCTCTCTATTTAAACCTGAGAATATATATAGCCTATATTAGAAAATATCTCTGGAAAATAGGCGTTTTTCACTATGGTAGCTTTAGATGAAGTTGTAGCTTATATAGGTTGACATGGTGGTAGGAAAAAAAAATCAAATTACTTGAAAATAAAATATAGGAAAGATCAGTCTCGCTGAAAGGACACAACACGTCTTGCAGGGCAGTATGTGTCCATTTCGGTCCAGGCACTGGTCCATTCTATTTTGAGTAGAAAACGTGAGGCAAACAGCGTTTCTAGAGTCAAGAGAGTGGTCCCTTTGTTCACCTCGAAGGATGCAGATCTTCTAACGTTTGGTAATGTTTATTGAATCTTAATAATTAAATTGAAAATGAATGTATCTTATTTTAATAATATAGTTAATGATAAACAATATTAATACATGATTGATAGTGTTCTGTTCCTAACATGTATAGGAGAACCGAACCTAACAAGAGTTCTCCTGTTAGTATTATTGACACAAACTGGAATCGTTACTCAACCTAAAAGCAGCTTTAGATGTTACACAAACTTGACTTTGGTGTTTTGTTTATTTGTTTTTAAATTGATTTTTTTTTTAATTTTATTTTTTAATATCTGATGTATTGAGAATTGATCTTCATGTTTTTTTTTTTAATTTTCTTTCTATCCCAATCTTATGTTCATGGTCACAAGATTAGCGAGTTAACCCGGATTGACTCAAATATTTTTTTTTTTGTTTCTCCTTGTTTTTATATAAGTAAAATTAACATTAATACGCCACAAATACAGGTGAGAAAAACGAAGACCAGTTTGCAGTAAACCAATTTTTACAAATGAAACAAAACAAGACTAGGAGGTCGCATTGTCCTCATGCAGCCCTTATTCAGAGCAAAACTCAAGGGTGTTATGTTACTATTAGGAAAGTCGACACTTGAGGTATGTTTTTCTGATCAGCTTGAATTCCATGCTCTTCTGACTCAGGAATAAAACACCTAAAACCGAAAAGTATAATCCCTAAATTCAGCCATAATAAAAACAACATATATAGAGACAAGAACCCCCCAGCATCTTTATTTGAGCACCGAATCACTAGAAATTAACTTATCTGAGTAGATCACAGCTATGCCATAAAATCACAAATCTTCTCTCTCGAAGATAATTGTAGAGCTTTTACTATAGCTAACAATTATGCTTCATAGTCAGGTTGCTTGTGATCAAGAAGGAGACACTATAATTCAAAAACTCCTCCTTAAACAGACATTACAACTGCCAACCAATTATTTTGCAATATCAGAAGAGGACCAAGAAAACGTTATTAAAAAGGCAAGACAGAAAGAAATCGTGCTTCGATTTCCCATTAGTTACATCATCCTGGTACCATGTGTGGATCTTAGAACTGAAAAGGCTCTTTCAATTTTTATCTTTACTTGCTCTTTCTCTTCTTCATCTACCTGCAAGACAAATATCGTAGTTAACTTTCATGATGATGATGACCAAATTTTACTAGGTGCATGGCTTTTTGGCAGAATTTTTTGAGCTCCAATTTTTTTCTTGAAACAAATTCTATCAATTTTCTTTTGTATGAATAGCTTTTCCCTAGAGCAGTGGCCCCCCCTTTTACTTTCTAAGAAAAAGCTCCTTTATCATTTTATAATATCGGTAACCCTTGATAACTTTTCTACCTTTGTGGGGAAAAAATATTCTTTAAATCATGATTTTCAACTAAAATCCTTTACCTTAAAATATTGGTAACCCCTTAAACCGACAATATTCTTTACCTTTATTATCAACTAAAATTTGTCACTATATAATGTTAAATCATGTAGCTATTCTAAAAAAACACTTCTCTGACTCAAAAGTGTAAGCTGTTGCATTTTCATATCTGAACAGCTATTTGGATTTGCATTTGTGTCACTTGGAATGGAATAATGGAAATTAAGGAGGAACAAGAAAAGAGGCTGACCTCTATCAAGACTGTCTTCTTGACCAATTCTGAGAGAGTTGTGATATTTGCTGTGATAATTTTCAGCTTCAAAGATTCAAAAACCTCACAAATTCTACTCATAGCGTCTGTTGTTTTATTACATGTCAAGCTCACGAACAGATTTTTCCCTCCCATCGAAGTAACATTAAACTGAAAAACACATCACAAAACATACCATAAGTAACATAATTAATTAATCATCTGATATATGTTGCGACAGGTACCCATTTTTATTATAATTCTACTGGTAGTGAGACATCTCCACTTCTTAAAAACTGACTATATCATACCAGACTAAAAGCAGAGATCGACTTACTTCATGAACTTGAATGGGACAAGTATTTCTGCCCATCCTGTGATCATAAATTTGGTCATATCTTGTTCTCTTGGATCTTAACAAGACTGGTAGCTCTTAATCAAAGTCATAACCAAGATCTTCCTCCAATCTATTCGATTCAAGTTCCATTATCTCAGCTTGGAGTCCCTTCTCTTGTTCTTGCAAATCTTGGATGTAATCAATAGCATCTTTGATTATAGAAGCCTTGTACAACTAAATATGTTAAACCCAAAAATGAAAACAACATAAAAAAATTTCAAACCCGAAAACAAAATGATAAGCATTAGCATTGCTAATTAATAAATGTTGCTTAAAATTAATTTACAATGTGTATGACTTGTATTAATTAGTGGGGTTACTAGAAAGAATATTAAGAATTAAAAAAAATTAAATTTTAAAATCCAACAAAAAAAATAAACTTCAATATTATTGATTAATAAATATTACATCGACGGGTTACCTTGCTGATTTTGGGGACAGCTTCTCTAAGTGCTAAGAGCTTGTCACTGAGCTTCTTCCTCCTGCTCCTCTCTGAAACAATATTTTTAGAGCTTATTGTTGAAGTGGTTCCATCCGTCGCGCTTGAATCATTGCTCCCGAGATTAAATTGCTGATTCGTTGCCGAACTGTGTCTAATTAAAATATTTTTTTCAGTTGAAAACTTTGGACATGGATGAACAATACAAATTATATAACAAAACAAAAGTTTTGTCATCGAATGCAAATATATAAGAAGGGGTACCTAAAATTAAGCTCTTCATTCCAAAACCAGTTAGTTTCCCAGTAATTTTGGCACTCTCCAATATGTTCAATAATTTCCATGGATTGGGGCTGTGTGACAGACGGGGAGAGGGAAAACTCGAATGATTATGGTTTGAGATGAAGTGGGTTTTGTCTTCTGGATGATGCAGATGTTGTTGGATTTTATGCAGAAGAGGGAGGTGTCGCTGTCAATAAATGCTCTTTCGTTTCTCAGAAGGCCAACGACTTTTGAAATACGCGATGAATAGTTCGTTTACTGTATTGTTGCCCGCGCTACTACTGTATATCTGTATTATTTTCTTAATAAAATATTGTGCGTTGAAAACATATTCTTTTTATAAAAAAATTCAATAATTTGAGTTACAATTCCAATTAATTAATTAAACTGATTTTGTTTCAATCATATTTGAAAAAAAAACAATATATATATATATATATATATATATATATATATATATATATAAAAAGATAGTGATAATAAGGTAAAAAAACCTTTTATCATAAAGTAAAAAAAATATTTCATCTATCTAGTTATATTTAATGAGTTTTTTTTTTGTTTAAAATCAATTTATAATAGAAATCAATGCACACATAAAATCTATCAAATAAAATAAAAGGAAAAATAATATATAAGGCTACACATATTAAAAATATAAAAAATAAATATTTAATTTATATAAAATATATAAAAAAATTACAGATGAATCACACTAACCTTTTAAAAAATTAAACACACCTAATATAATTTAAAACATCTATTTAAAAAAAATCCTAAGAAAAAAATAACAAAGAAGAAGTATTAATTAAAGCATAAATTTAAAAATTATTTAAAAAAACATAAAAAAAACATTAATAAAAAATGAAAATTTAAGAAAGAAAAAAGAAAGAAAGGAACCAAAATGAGAGAGAGAGAGAGAGAAATAATACACTATTAACATGGATTGAAGACTAAATTTAAAAATTAAAAATTATAAGAATAAGGATTAAATTAAAAATATCAATACATGATAATATGTAGAATTTTTCAACGTTTTTTTTACATAAAAAAATTATAAAAGTAAATCGAAAAACTTATGTACCCACCTAATTAAATAAATTACAAACCATTATGTAAATAAATGGAAAAAAAAGTCATTAACTATAAATAAAAACAAAATTAAAAAAAGTAAAAGATAAACATAGATCAATATATTTAATATCACAACACGAAAATAAACTTATTTATTAAAATCAATTTATAATGTAAATCAATACACACATAAAATTTATTGAATAAGATAAAATAAAAAAACATATTATGCAAGGCTACACACACTAGATATTATACAAAATAAATATTTAATCTATATAAAATATATAAAAAAAAATTACAAATAAAACATATTAACCTTGTAACAACCCCAAATTTCAAACAATATCATGTCTTGATTTACAAAAATACCAAGGGAAATTTTATATATGGTGTTAGTTAATATTTGATTATAAATATTCTTAATTTTAGTGTTGGTAAATATTAAGCAGTCCAAAAAGTATGGTATTCTTGACTCTGATGCTAGTAAATAAATCAGTAAAATTTGGATTGAAAAAAAAATTATTTTTATTATTTTTTTCTTTTTTAAAAAAGAACAAACATGTATTGTATATCAGATTTCTATTTCATAGTAAAAGTCTATGAACCAAATATATAGTAAAGTCAACAAAAATAGTGTGAGGGACCCCTAAATAAATCAAAAAGGATTCTTAATTTTTTTTGAAATTTTCTAATATTTAAAAAGGCTCGGTTAGCTAAATTTCAACATAAAAATGAAATAACTGGGAAATAGCATAAGGGTGTGTTTTGCCATGCACACCCTTAGTTCAAAGGAGATTGTGGGCTTAAGGCATAGACCTAGCCGGATTTCAACCCCTTTACTTCTTTTAAATTGAGTTGGATCTAAGAAAGTTGTACAGACTGAGCTGGATCTATTAGGACCAGCCCGGTTTTGGGCCCAAGCTAGTAACCCTGCTGGTTCTCCCTTTTCTTTGCTCTGCAGGTGTGCGTGAACTGTTCACGCACGCTTGCTACAGTCACCAGGTAATTAAATGTAAAGAAGGGGGAAACAATGTCGACTTATCTGGTGTTGGTGTTCTGGACGAAGACCCTGCTAGTGCTCGTTGCTAGAATTCTGGGAAGAAGCTGGGATTCCACTCTCTTCTTTTGGCTTCCTTTCTGCTCTGTCGTCTTTTTTTTTTTCTGTTTTTTGGTTTTTGATTTTTTAGGTTAATTCTCTCTTTTTCTGGTCTTTTCTTTTTTTTTCTCTGTCTTTTTAGAGGCTTTCTTGCAAGAATTTTGATCCTTATCTTCCCAGGATAATGATCTTCGTGTGGAGATAAGGTCTGCGACTTTGTGTTTTGGTTGGGTTGGGACACCAACAGTCCTGCTATTGCTGAACTATTGGTGGCGGTTTCCTCGCCTTGTTGGCACCTTTTGGTGGTGGAGGAAGGTTAGCCGGACATGGGACATATCTGGTCTAAAGGTGGTGAAAAAATAGGTTACTATTCACTGATTTTTATTGGTTCATGTTAATGTTAGTTTTATTCTGGAAACCTATGCTTTAATCTTTTTATGTATTTATGTGAGTGTAAATTTTTATTAAAAAAAAACAATGATGACAAGTTTTCATCAAGTTAGTGTTATGTTTTTTTATAAAACTTGTATTTTAACAGTTAAGTTAACATGTATCTTAGCTTTTAAAGATTGACATAGTCCTATCATATATTTTTAACTTTTAAAAAAATTCAATAATGAGTCAATGAATTTTCATTAAGTTATCATCATGTTTTGAGTAAACTTGAATTTTAATGATTAATCGACATGTCCTCTAATTTTAGAGACCTACATAGAACATGGTATGGTTAGTGATAAAAAAAATATGGTTAATGATAAGTCCATAGGTCTCCTTAAAATAGGGATCGTCGTGAGTGGAATATAATATTCTACTTAACTTTTTGTTTTTAAAATGATAACAAAAAAGGTAAAAAATACAAATAAATAACTAAATAAAATTATCAAGTGGCAAACTTGCTTTTTAGGTTTAGACACTACTTTACAAATATCCATCAATAATAAATAACCTGTGAATAAGCTCAAAAAACAACTTGGATAGTTAATGACATGCATAAAATGAATTTAAAAAAAACACGTAATGGTTTCTAATTAAATAATAATATCAATTAATAATTAATTGTTATTGTTATTAATATTATTATAATAATAGTGTTATTGTTCTTATGGAACACATGACCATAAGTTCAAGCCTTTCATCTTCTTTGTCACAAAAAAATAGTAATTTAAGAAATTATAGTTATAAATTATTTGATAATTAATAATATAAAAGTATAGCTAATTAAATATTTTTTTCATTATTTGCTATCACTATTACTTATTTTGCTTATTTGGTTACTAAATTTATTAACTTTATTGCATAATTTCATTGATTTGATATCTAATTATTTGTTTATTGCATGGTAACAATATTTTACCAAGTATAATTTTTTATTTTTAATGACATAAATTTCTTGTTTTTTGATAAGTTTTTATTCAACAATAAATACTCATATTTTAGTATGTAACATAATCCATCAATTTTTATTTTATAGTATTTCACTCTTATAAATATCTTTTTGATTTATTGATTTTGTCATGTGCTTCATTTCTTAGATAATTAAATATATCTTGTTACGTACTTGCTCGAGATTCTTGCTTGATAATTAAATATATCAACATAGATTATTTTGTCGCTAGTTTTAGAGAGAGTAGGACGTTGTCATTCGATTAATAATTGGATAGAAAATCTAGTTAAACTCATTCAAAGTACCAGTTTAAAAAATCTCAATTACTTTGAGAACATATTTGATGTTTTTTTATAATAATTTTTCATTATTTTTCAAATGAAAAAGAAATAAAATGATGAATAATACAATATTTTTATTTTATATGCAAGCATATTTATCATTATAAAACATTATTTTTTATGTTTTTTTTTAATTTTGTTAACGTCATATTTTTTTAAAAGGATAAATTTAATATAAAACATTTCTTTTCTTGGAGTTAATAAGTACGTTTACTATAATATTTAATGAGAAAGATATAAAAATATATTTCACAGTGAAATTGTCACAAATATAAAAAATATAACTATTATAAATTATTCTTTAGATCTTTTTTAATGAAAGATAATAATAATATTAAAATATTTTCTTATTTTTTGATGAAGAACTTCTCTGTAAAAATATAACTACCACAACCATATACATGACGACGGCCATCCGACCACATTTACTACCAATATTATAATCATTGTCATCAACATTTGTCTCTTTTAGTATTACCTCTATTCTACATTTTTAATTTCAATGAAAAGTAGCTATTTTATTTTTATAAAAACTGACTTATTTTACAAAAAAAAATGTATTGCAAGAAAATATATTTATAAAAAAAAAAACCTCTAGCTAGTATTTAAAAAAAGATTAATTTTAATGAATTTTAATCAAGGATCCATTTTTAATTTAGCTACATCTTTTAAGAATATATTTTTAAAACAAACCTCTGGTTAGTATTTTAATTTAGCCACATGTTATTAATAAATTGATGGCTCACGGGCCGCCCACAGCGTCCATATTGTGAAATTTCTACAGTGTCTTCAGACGATGGATTGCTTGTCGTGTTCTCCGAAGCAGTTGCTATGACTACAGTGACAGTTTGTTCGAAACAGATATTTGTCGACATTTTTCTTCGAGGACAGAAAATTTCCAAGATGACAGATCTATACTTGTCGACAGATATTTGTCAACAACATGCATCCCGAACGCCTGCTGTTTTTCCCTGTGAGCTCCGGCGGTATCATGTTAATTCTCAGTGTGTATTTAATGCTGCAATCTGTGTTTCTTCTACACTTTCAACCTGGGCTGCTGCTGGCTCTTCCTTCTTCGCATTGGGCAATCTTCAGTCAAAGTTTTGATAGCCTTAGCATGTGCTGCTTGCTGCTGCGGTTTTGGTAGTCGATTATTCATGGTTTGCCGCGGTACTATTTGTTTTTACCTTTCAAAATAGTTTTTGAAAAAAAAATTATTTATTATTTATTTTTTTCTTTACTTCAAATTAATATTTATTTTTTATGTTTTTAAATCATTGTAATGCACTAATATCAAAAATAACTTTTAAAAAATAAAATTATATTATATTAATACTTGTTCTGCAAGGCAGCATGTGTTTTTTTGTAGGGTTATTTCTGGTTGTGGAATCCGTAGTTTTTTAATGTATTTTTTTTGTTTAAAAATAATATTTTTTTTATTTTTTAAAATTTATTTTTGAAATTAAAATAATACAAAAACATAAAAAATAATCTTTTTTTTTAAAAAAAAAACCTTTATTTAAGCAACAAACAGACACTTACCGCGACTTAATTTATTGTCATCTCTATTCTTTTGCCTGTTTTGTTTAGTCTTTCTAATTTCATAACTCCAAGAAGTAGAATTGGTAATCAAGAAAGTATAATAATAGCGGAATTTATCATCTTTAAATGTACTAAATTAATATGAATAATGAGTTTTTAAGATCATATGAGAGAGAATATCAATTAATGTGTATAAACTGATATTTTTATCA
>Ga0325405_1005217_pt1 | contig 13195 bp, 12 predicted proteins | sample PopdelMetagenome_21_FD_205663 | JGI IMG/M metagenome (GOLD analysis project Ga0325405, IMG submission 205663) | Populus deltoides microbial communities from Bellville, Georgia, United States - Xylem-Control-R2 | ecosystem: Host-associated > Plants > Phyllosphere > Stem > Wood/Secondary xylem... | reverse complement strand
GAAAATTAACTCAGCATTGGAGACAAGGCACAGTTTGCTATCCAGGCAGCTTGGTATTAACCGCAAGACAATGGTTGGATATAGCAGGAATTGTTATCTTAAAAAAAAATCAACTTAAATAAGAAAAACATTGTTAAGAAACAGAAGCCCTTGAATGTGTATTGGTCATAAGAGCCTCACCAAAAAGGTTGAGAACAATAATTTTACATGTTACTTTAGATCATCCAACACCAACTAGAATACATATCTGTTACCTAGGAACCCATTAGACAAGGTAGGAACACTCTTAAGAAGTGACATCAATAAGAATACAGTATAGTGATATGCATGTTACCTGCTTGCACGGAACTCCCTTCAGTGCCTCAACTAGCCTGGGCCTAAATATGGGCGATTAGTATCATTGTGGCCGCAGCAAAATGATGAATTATCACCACATGTGAAAACCTGCATTATTAAGTAGCATCATCTGAGGGACATGACAAATTCTCAAAACCAAACTCATGATTATTAAACCATATGTGTCAACTGCCAGTCGGAATACAGTATATGTTTGAAAGCTTGTTGATATAGTATGTTTATCGTGCATAAAAACTACAGCGATGTTAATAAATCACAACCATCATTTGAAAACAGGAGATGCATGCCACATAGTTGAGGCTTCTAGACAACACAGAAGCAATACATGTCCAAGGTTACCACAGTCTTATAATGAAATATGCAGCATAATCACCCTTGATATTCCCAGACAGCATCAGCATCAACAGAACCATTTTTTAGTAGGAAGTCTTAAACTCCCAACTTCTCAGACAAAGGAAATTATGGAATATGAAAATGAGAAATGGCAGTGCTCTAAATTACTTGCACCAACACTTTCTTTAAAGCATCCAGTTCTATGAAACAATAGCATTCCTAAAACTATGAAACTACATTTTTTTTTTTTTTACCATTGATGCTGAGTCAAACATCATTCACACATGAAACCACCAAAATTTAAGAGCATAACCATGTAGCAGCTTGCTCAATATTATTATTTTACTTTTGATCATCCCCACTGTGGCCCTCTAAAGGTCTACACCAAAGCCCGCTCATTCTGGCAATTAGTTCAGAGCAAAACAAATGACTGATGAAATATGAAGTGTGACCAGTAACAAACCTCTCCGGACTGCAAAACAAAAGCAGCATGATTATGGGAGGCTGAGACTTGGATCACATAAGCCAAAGATGGGAATCTAATCCGTGTGAATGCTACACATTGTGTTGTTTCAGCACCATGTCCAAGAACGCCACACAAACTGGAACCACAAGAATATACAGATGAATCTCTGATCAGCAATGTGTGATATCTTCTGGTTGTGACCTGCATCTGTTTATTTAACCCAAAGAGAATAAACATTGATAACTCTTCTAGATGCATCAGCCTAAATATGAAAAGGACTAGGATACCAAAAGAAAAAAAAAAGATGAAAAGAAATGAGAAAGAGAAAGAAAAGGTAGGCAAGGTTTGGCACAAATCACAAGTTTATTACCACATGAACTTGAATGTCCATCCTTTGTGGAAATCAATTATAATTTTCCTAGTGATAAGAAAAGGGACTGTAAATAATTTTCCTAATATTTCCTTTCTAGAACCTTAACACTACTTTGTAACATATGCCAATTGATACTAGGTACCACTCTACATTATTGATGCAATAGCAAACAATAATAGTCATTAAAACTCTAGATTCCCTTTCTAATATTGGCTTGTCCTGTCTTAGTTCATAATGAGAATGCCAACAGCGATCTCCCCAGCCGTCATAATTCACAAGGAGAACAACCACGACAACATAGCTGTTAGGACAAAAGCCTAATAACATCATTTACTGCAAAATAAATGTTGAGAACATGTAGAATCTAAAGGATATAACAGAACAATATAATTACTTTTGCACTTGTGTAGTTCTTCAATCTTTCATTTGGAATGTAAGAATATAAGAAAGAACACGTACATTGGATGCTGAGGTCTTGACCATGCCTGACGATTCCTCCACGGCTTGCAGGAACCTCAAAACCCGCTTCCAATTCCCTTCACATCGACCAAACAACCCTTTCTGAGCATTCCACCCCATCCCACTATACACTCTGTGAGACACACACAGCTGATACGCTGCAAAGTCCACCAGCGACCTAAACTTTTGAGGGTACAACCCATGACTCCCTCCAAATGTCCTAGAAGTCAACTCTAAACACGCGAGGTCAACCGCACTGAGCTTGCCAGTGGTCAGTATCTCAAAAATCAAATGTGATGGCAAATCCTCGATGGAAACCGATCTATTCTTATCGGCCATTTATATCAAGTTCCTCAGTTTTCACACCACACCACCAATCCTTTACCCTCAGAATCCAACACTTGTTCTCCAAAATTGATAGCAATCGACCTCAATTCAACAAGACCAAGCTCAAACAGGGCCGATAAATAAGCGAAAATGTATCAAATTTTTAGGCGAAATCTATTGTAATTAAAGCAACATATGAAGAAAGCAACATCAGAGGGAAGAAAAATAGAGGGGACAGAATACAAGAAAGGGGGTCCAAGTGAGATTTTCAAATTATGTTTTCGATACAATGATTGGAAATAAAACATCAGAAGAGAAAATATTCTCACACAAACTCCCAAAAATTTAATCAGACAAATTCTCCAAAGCCAACAGCTTAACCTGCAAAATTGAGCGCAATTCAACAATAAATTAGATCAAAATTCACTTCTCAAACCCAAAACAGAATGAAATGCAAGATCTTGAGACACAAACTTGATTAAAAAACCATCAACAACAAAAGGGTTTCAGTAAAGCTCTCAACTTTAAGACAACAGTGAATAAAATGTGAGATTTTGAGATGAAAAATAAAAATCAATAAACAGCAGAGGGGTTTTGATGACTAGTGATCGCTCACCAAACCGACAAAGAAAGCAATAGAATTTCACTTTTTTAGTGGTGACCGAAATGTAGCCAAATTTGAGCACAAAATGAAGAGAGAATTGAGGAAAGGTAGGGTCTTGAACGTGTCTTTATGGCCACATTTTTCTTAGATGTCAGTCAGTCATGGTATCTCTCTCTCCAGATTTTAGTTTTAGTTTTTTCATTTTATGGTTTGATTAGTAAGAAGGAGAGATGGTTGCATTGGAGCGAATTTGGGCAAAGAAAGAAGAAAAAGTCCTTGGTGGATTCTACTTGCTGCACTTCACTCAAATTTGCCACCTTTTTGCGGTTGACACGTGGAATTCAGTGGAGTTGCCATGTGCGAGAAATGAAGTGGTTTTGGCGTCAGCTTCGCAACCCTGGGAAGACGAAGGATGGAGTGACCAGATTTCGCGCGTAGATGAAGGGTGCGTTTTGCGCACCCATGCAACCGCTGTTTTGTTAAATTTTATTTTTTATTGCTACAAATTAATTTTTTTATATATTTTTAAATCAAAACTAATTCTTTTTGTTTCTTTCAATTGTATTTATATATTTTTAATTTTTCTTGAGGAAGGCAAGTATATTAAGTTTCCCATTGCTCTGCTTAATTTCTTAGCAATGGCGCCTGCTAAAGTCATCGAAGACTTAAACTGTTCATTCCTTAAAGGCTAATCAGAATATTGAAGAAGTCCTTTCTCCTCCCATGTAAGTAACACCCTTGCAATATTAATCGTCTCTCTCGTCACCGAAAGCACAGCAATAATTAATTATTATGAGCAGCGAAGCCATGGACTTCTCTGAAGATTTTCGAGGTTCTAGGAAATCGACCAAATATTTCATAACTTGGGGGGCAAGTCATCATCTACTAAGCCAGCCAATCCCGAGAGTTCTTTTCTTATAAAAATATTGAGACGTGTTTGGGTGTTTGGTAAAGTAATAAAAATTAATTTTTAAAATAGACAACAATGGCAGTGCTGCGCCAAAACAGACACAAAAGCATTAAAAAAATCAAAAGCCCACAAGCTATTTCTTCTACCTTTTCTTTTCTGTCACACGGGCCAGCCTCATTTAAGGCCGTACTGTCAACGGACCAATATGTTTCTAAAGACCTAGGCCCATTATAGTTTTAGGCATCAACAAGGTTGATTATTTTTCAAACGACCCAGGCCCATTATATTTTTCAGATGACCCAGGCCCAATATTTTTCTGCTGTTGGTTTTAGCTTGTCTTGTTTTGGTGTCTGTTTGTGGCGCAGTTAGGTTATTAATCAACTTCTTTTTGGATTCAGGTTCGGATATGGAGAGTACCAAACCTGACCTCTGGTACCCTGTATCACACTTGTTTTCCATTTCACTCATGGAACACAATTAAAAGTCTCGTGAGCCTTCATCAACCAGGGACCTGAAAGGGTCTTTAAACACTTGCCCAATTCTCAATAGTGTTGTCTTGCTTGTCTGTATAGATAAAGACAATGGAGGCAGACTTGATGCACCATGATAATCAAGAAGATGGAGCAGAAGAAGAAGACTATGTGCTTCTTGATCTTGATGCTGTTTTTGCCCAAGTTGATATTTCTCCAGATACACCATATGTTCTTTCTGTAAGTTTTAACTAATCCCTTCTACAATTTGCTAAGTTTTTGTTTCTTTTGACACTGGAGATTGTGTCTTTGAGTTCTTTAGCATCAACCCACTTCAATTTCTTTGATGAATATGGTAAAAACTGAGATTTTGCTGGGTTTTGCATTTGCATGAACATTTCCATGCCATTACTTATTGAATTTTAATTAAGTAGTTTTTGTTTGCTATTTTAAGCCGATAAACTGTATGTTGGACTGTGGTTTACAATTTCTGAAAATTTTGTACAGATTTTAGGTGCTGCAATTCATGCTTTATTACAATTGTTTTTTAACAAGGAGCCCTTCTTATTTTGAGTTTACTCGAGCGTGCCATAGTTATAATTTTGATCATTGAATTCGAACTGTACATGCTTTTGCTAGAATAAGATGAAACAATTGTGTGTTTGTATTTTGATTTGTGACTCGCTAGTGCGGATATTTTTCTTTGTTTTTTAGCTGTTGCATGCCATGTATTATTAAAATTATGTAATAAACAAGAAGGCCTTTTGATTGTTTGACACCACCCCATATTGAAATATTGCTTAATGCTGCTGCTTGAAGGATTCAACAAGGAAAAGCCTTCACTGTTTTCTGATTTTCTTCAACTTTATTGACTGGGTGCTTTATTTTTAGTTCAAAAGGATGATGATGGCTTCTAATTTTCTTTTTTGGCTCAGAATTTTGTTGACTCGGTATGACTTTTCCTTGGGATCAATTGCTTTTATTTGTTTTGCCTGCTAATAAAGTTAATAATTTGCTTTTGCTTTTATTTCTAGAGTGTCTAAATTCTTCAAACCATTGATTTTTTCTTTTCATCTCAGCATTGTTCTTTTAGTTGATCATTTGTTTGAACTCTAGGGTCTCGACACTGCAGAGCCAATATTGATTATAGATGACAAAGTGAAACTGGTGAGTGGATGGCTTGACATATCATTTATTCGTTTTTGTATTCATCTCGAGTTTGAAGGGCTAAATATAACATGGCTTACTTTTTCAATTGACTGACAAATTGATAACAAACATATGTTTGGTTCATTTTTTTTTTGCTTTCTCAGATTGGGAAATATGAAGATACAATCGGTACATGCTTTGTTTTCTCAGAAAATGGTGAGCTTATCTCTACTTGTCTTCTTTGGTTTAAGGAACTAGACTAAAAGGAAGTTTTCCTTGCATAAATTAACCATCTAGCTGACTTGAGGGTTAATCAATCATACTTTGGCTACCATGATAAATTGATTGATTCTCAATTTTGGTCCTGTTATTGGCTTTTATGGCAAATATCAAGGGAAATTGAATGATTCTACCGCATAACAGAACTATGAATGTCCGCATAGGAATCTAGATGTAAGTCTCAAAATATGACCTATTATTTAGAAGTTATTGCACAAGACTGGCTAAATTAATTCCCATTTACATCAAATATTATAGTGCGTTTTTTTGTGTAAACTTTAACACATAAAACCTGGATCTAACAGCTAGGACATGGGATCATCAACTCACCTTTGGATTTTTGTTTGCAATTAATTGTTTATAGCAATGGTTCACCAAGAGAATTGGATGATTCCAGAGGGGGGATTTGATATTTGTTACTGCAATTCTGCTAACAGAAAAGTGTGTTTGCAGAAGCTGCCCCCTTGATTCTAGAAGAGACAGGACCATCAGAAGCAAACCTTTTTGCAGGCAGATGTATAGTGGATCCTAACCAAACTCCAACTAAGGAAGTGAAACCAGTTGCACAGCTCCAGAAGATCCTAAAGTTTAGGTTGTTAATGGATGAGGATGTTCAAGATTTCAATGTGGAATCAAAGACGTGAAATTTGTGAGTAGAGAAATCCCCTCCTTCGGAATTTCAATGCGAATATTCATTTCCATAAATGAAGATGGTTGGCCTAGCTAGTTGATGGTAAATGCTGATTATTTAGTTAGGTAGTTTCAGATAGAATACCTTCGGTTGTGCTGTCAGATTCTCTCAAGTCCTAGTAGTTTCATTTGCTCTACAGCATGTATACTGTTTTCTGAGTCCTAAAAAATCTGTCTTCCTGTCTGCAAGTAGTTTTGTTATTAAAAACGTCTGATTTCGAACACACTAGTTTTGAATTGTGTTCGCTTTATGGCAGAAATCAAGTTTTTCTCCAAGGATTTTGTACTGCTAGATGCTAGAAAGGTTAACATTACATTAGTTATGTCAGGGCAATGATATAATGTCATGTTTTGTTAGAAGCAATGAATTCTATAATATAATGGTCCATTGTATTTCTTTCTATGCTTGGCTGTGCAATTCTGGGGCATAAAAAACAGAGGCATGAGATCGGTGAGACAATTCTGGGGAATCATCAACTAGAACATGATTCCAGGAGGTACAGCCCGAACCTAGGGCAAAAATTTTCCCTCGAAAAAATCTTTTTTTAGACACAAGTATAAAAAATATGATCACCACCATGCCGCAGGGATAAGTGCATGATGCTGAGTTCAAACTTGGATCGCTTAATATAATTGAATAAAATCATTTAGAAAACAAAGAATGTTATCAAGTTTAGTCTGGATCAAACTAGTTATTGCCATGTCCTAAGTTCTAACACAGTTGAATGTTATGATGCAATCACAATTTGAATAATTATACAAATTTACCAGTAAAAAATCAAAACATGTTCTATGTAATTCAACCAGAACCAATTAGAATCATGATCCAAACCAAGCTTTTGTGTAGAATTAGTTTTATAAACCAAACAATACAGCCCCGAGTTGGGAATTCAAGCCTTTCAAATCATCAACTTCGCAAAAGACAAAAGAAATATCTTGGAAGTGGCATGAAGATTCTGAAACAGAAAAATACAGAAGCGAGTACTTTAATTTGGAGCTGAAAAGAGATGATGGAATGATGAAGCTAGTGCTCTGGTATTTTGTCCATCAAATATTTCAGAACCGCTTTAGTTCCCCTATCCAAAATTGTTCTCCGGATGCTGCAGCAGTAAAAGGTACACATAAAAAGTAAGCACCGACAGTGGTTCAAATTCTCATAAAAACGATGAACAAAAGAGAGGGTCTGCTCTTGGTCAGTCAACCATGTTTGATTGTTTCATAACGAAAGAGTTCTCGGTATTGTCATTTAACCATTCATAAAATTACTATGTGAAACTGTCTAGAATATAATCAATTGAAATTAAGCCTTAGCCAGAACTATAGCTGGTCGGTTTACATGAATCCATTTTTACTTCTGTCATGTAGGGCAACATCCTCTGAAGTTAATAACTTTTTCATACCACAGAGGAATATTTATGAAATTGCAGAGTCAACAATGGTAAAAAGCATCTCACCTTCTCAATGGATTTCCATCAAGTCTTAAGGCTTGGAGGCTCGGCTCAAGCAAACCCTGATGAAAGAAATCATGTAAACCAACTGAAGGAAACATCTTATCTAATTGGAATGCAGTTAAATCAAGCTTGACAAACTAATTAGGTGACCCACTTTATAGACGCTACAACAAATTTTAGTGGTTTGCCGTGCAAGTTCCAATTTCAATAAGAAGAAACAAAAACAAAGAATAAAAGTTGTGTAATAAGAAAGGCTAAGCTAAGAACCATCCATGTGATTATAATGAAAGCTGCGAATAAATTTAAGCAGCACATATAGAGAGTTCCTACAGTTGTCATAATTTATTTGCTCCAAGCATGCAAATTCAGTACATTAAATTTTGGAGCCAGTTATATCAACACAAAGGGGTTATATCAACACAAAGGGGAAAGGACTAGGTATCCTCACCAGCTCTGGAGGAAGTGCTGAAATATTATTGTCAGACAGGTCAAGCTCAGTGAGAGAGGTGAGATTTTTTAACCCCTGCATGTCATATTAGCAAACCATCAAGGGCTCAACACCAAGAAAATGCACCATAAGGGAAAGAAGCTGCTTGTTTTCTTTTTTAAGAGAAACAAGATGTATTAAATAATTCAATTCTATTCAAATTTAAATGTCAATAGTTAAATTAGAAAGACATTAAAGAAAAATCTATAAAAGAAATGATAAGAGTTTAATTTCTCTACTCAATTAGTAATATCCTCAGAGCCCACTTCTTTCCAAATGGAAAATGAAAGACTACCATCACAGTAGCAGGGCCAACATATTTAAATAACCGATAAAATAAAAAAATAAAAAATTCAAATAGATGGCTGGACCAAGAAAAATGGCGTTCTTGTCCTATATATGGATCCTTTTCAAGCTTTGTCTATCAACATTAAAGCTATGAAAACTATGCTGACATTAACAAGTTTCAAGTAAAAAAGAAATCAGCAGGAGCTTCGGTAGGTGAAATTCTTTTTTTCTTAGAAAGCAAATAAACTACCTCTGGAATTGAGTGAAGTGAGTTTTGGCTCAAATTCAGGATTTGCAGTTGCTGTAAGCTCAATATATCTGATGGGATTTCACGTAATTGAACTTGTCTGTCAAAGTAATACCGAAGTTAAGACATATCAAAAAGATATTAGAGAAATATTTAAACAAAAAAACCTAAAAATGCACAGAACATGAATCACATAAATACACACACATTCACACATGTGTGTGTGTGGATGCAATCAATGCATGTATTTTTGAATGCATGCATGCATACAAGCTTGTTATAATTTCCAGCCAACTGCTGAGCTGACCTGAGGTAAAGCTCTTTCAAATGAGGCAAGCTAGAAAATGCTGGATGACCGAGCAGTGAAGCTGGATTGCCACTGAGATCCAGAATCTGAAGCATAGGGACTGCTTGAAATCCATCTGATGGAATCTACAGGTCAAGTAAAAATAACCGGATGACAAAGACAAACAACTAAAATTGACAAAATGGAGTTGGAAATCCATCTAATGGAATATTTTGGTAGGGCATATGACAATGACTTTGGTAGTCAGGAGTACATATTGAAATACAAACAAATGGAGAACTGTCAGCATAGAGTTGAGCGCCATCCCCATCACAACCACAAAGTTGCCTATATGCAAATCTTGACCAGCAACATAAAAAGGATAACGACAAGAACCGTGTGAGTAAGAGAGAATTGGAGAGAGAGGGGGGCGGGTATTAGGTTAACAAAATCATTACAGAATATGGAACAACTAATAACTCCTACAGCTCAGCTGATTCATTTCATGTCTCTGTGAGTGCATCTATGAGAGAGAGGGATGAAGGGAGGTGTTAAGTTAACAAAACCATTACAAAATATGGAACAACTAAATAACTCCTACAACAGCTGAGCTGGTCCATTTCATGTCTCTATTGTATTGTGTTACATTTGGATACAGGACAGAATCATAAACTAGAACCCTTTTACCTGTGTAAGTGCATTGTTGTCCAGCTTCAAACATATAAGATTGGGAAGTGATTTCAAAATTGCACATGGCCAGTCACTAATCTTGTTTCTGGATAAAATCAAACACTGCACATTTAAATAAATTTTAATTTGTATTAGTACCAGTTTCTGGTTATTTAAAATGCCTGCTGATCAATGTTTGATACTCAAGACCAGGCAGCGTCCAGTCAAAGCCAATCATAAATGACTTACACAAGAATCTAAATAAGAGGTTGACAAATTAATTCTAAAAATAGTGAATGAAAAAGGTAAGTTCCAATGTTGATCCATCCAGAAGAACATCCCTGCACCAATATTTTTTGGTTTGCATACAGTTCACAAGATCAGTCACTGATTAATGCTTCAAGGTTCAAGGCTTCAAGCCACCTCAACATATTGGAATCAGATAAAACAATCTCCTGCCCACAATGCATTTGGTATGGTTATACCTCATTAAAAACTTTTTGAAGAATACCAAAAGGAGAAAACAAATTTCAAATTTAATGAAAGAGAGAAGGCCGCTTCGATGCAGAAGTTGGCTCAATATAAGGTAAGAGAACAGTTGCAAATAGAACATTTTACCTGAATGTGTCCAAACTCTTTGAGCAAAAACAGAAATAAGATGAGCCAAAAAAACTTGCCTGAAGGGAAACACACAAGGAGAGTTCAAGTGGCAGCTCTTGAATAGAATTCCTGGATAGATCAACCTTTACAATTTCATTTGATTCCCATACTTCTGATGGGACAGCACTCAAACCCAGCCCTTGTAGAGAGAGTTCCTAAAAGCACAAATATCAAATGAGACAAAAAAAGAGAAGATAGGCAGTATTAGTTTAGCAAATTGCAAGTACAGGTCCCAGTTGTAAGTTCAAATGGATGCTGAAATTATACATCTAAGTTTAATCAACTACCAGAATCCCCTCTTTGCAGAGAAAGCTGGTAGACAAAAGTGATGAGCTGACAGTATTGTATATGTGCTAATGAAAGGTAATTTCAGTAAAAACAAGCGAACAGATATCCTCAATATTTCAAATAATCTGCAAGATAAGGTTACATGGAAATGATATGATGGTACCTTTGAACTGACAGACAATCTAGCTGTCATGGAAATTAAATCCTTCTTCGCTGGAGTAGTTGCTTTAGAATCTACATGAGAAGCAAGGCATTGTTATTCAAAACGATATGTAATTAGAAATCATGGAAATTTGGTATTGAATAAAGAATATGAATTCCAACATCAGCAGATCAAATTAAGCAAGAAAAAGAAGGAATTATCAAGTATGGTGCATGGATGCACAAACCTTCTTCTTCAGAGAGTCTACTTCGAAGATAATTCAATAAAGTGGCCGTGGGTCCAGAAACCAATGAGCTGGTAAATAAGATAAAAAATAAAAATAAAAAAATCAGATAAAAAAAATTTCTGATGAGGTCTTATTGATAGAAAAATTGTAACATCTACCAAAAACCAATGCCATGCCTCGCACCTTCGAAGAGTTCGCAACGGATTGCCATTTAGCAGGAGTTTCCTTAGAGTTGTCATCTTCCCTAGGCAACAAAATACAAAACAACCCGTTATTCATCTGTCATTTCAATATTAAATGATCCACAATTTTCAAATTCCTCTGGCTGCCTAAATAGTATAAATCAAAATAAAGAAAATTGAGAAAGAAATATGGGATTAAAGGTTATTGAATTGAGCTGCAGGGAAGAATTGAGCTAAAGGCATCACATGCAAAGCAAATTAGACAAGAATTAAATCTTTTTACATACTGTGAGCGCTAACCTTACCAAGTTCAGGGGGCAATCCAGCCAAAGAATTATTTGAAAGATCCAGCATTGAAAGTTGTAATTTACATGCCTCCGCAGGAATCTCCTTCAACTGATGAATAAAAAGTAATCAGATTGCAAGTCATACTTTAATGATCCATTACACTGAGTTGGTTAGATGACCATAGAAGAACATCATTCTGCGTAACTTTTATTACTTGATTTAATTAACACTGGAAATAGTTGCAGTATTAAATGCACGAGGGACTAATTTCAAGTCTGATAGAATAGAAAGGAATATGCAACGATATGAACTATTCCAGTTGGCTAATGCAGCTAACCTTTTAAAGCAAAATTGTTAATTGGCATAAGTCAATAAAGTATTAAATGAAAGTTTCATGATCCTGATATGACACAATAATTTAAACAGTTTTCCTGTCAAGTGAAGTTGAAGAAAAGTGATGCCTTGTCCCAATAACTAAAAGTAGAGAGTTTTCCTTTAAATAAAAGGTATTCATATCAAAGTTAAATTTAATCAACTAGCTACCTGGTTTGAATGGAGATCCAGTGTCCCTAATCGAGAAAGTGCCCCTATTTCTGCAGGTAAGGTAGACAGCACGTTGTTCCTGAAAATTGGAGGTTCCAGATGCCAGATGAGTATTAAAGATGTAACATTTGTACTCCCGATACTTGAAAATTCAAATGTTATTTTAATCAATGGGTGAGATAACAACCCCATATAGAATTCTGCAAGGGAACAACAACCCATTATTGAGGGAGGGATTGTTGAGATTCCTGCAAAACCAAATGCAGAGAACTTATTAAAATGGGCAGAAGAAATATGTTCAAATGAAAAAAAATAGGACATTGTGCATAGTAAGTTCTTAGATGATCCACTCACTATTCTGATGAAGGTCAAGGCGGATGAGTCGTGAAAGGCTTCCAAAGTTATCTGGTATATCACTCAGCAAGTTTTTTGCTACACAGATTGCATGAAGAAAAAAAGAGCATTCAAATTTTCTACAGATGTGAAAACAGGGATTAGGCCATGAGAAACAAAACAGCTACTGCAGATAATTACATGCATTAAATTCGGTAAGCATGGTCCACGATGCCATCAAATTCCCAGATAACACCTTCAACTTATTTCCCTGGCAAGGACCAAAGGTATAATAAACAAATCAGACCTCTTCTATCCTCTATTGATACATAACTGGAGCCCCAAATATATCTAACAAAAGGCTGAACAACCATCATTGACTTCTGTAAATAATAAATCCTGGTAATACCTCCACATCTACTTTTGTCAGTTTTGAACACCTTGCTAGATCTTCAGGCAAGCTGGTGATAGAATTGTTTGATGCCTGGAGAAAAAGTATCACACAGCAAACGTCTCATGTGAATCATGGATGACACTGACAAGTGTATTTATGTATTCTGATGTCATGCCATGTCATGCCAAGACAAAATGTTGTTCCAAAAGTGAAGGTTCATTAACAGTAGGTATCATGCAAGCCTCTCAAGCTCAAACTTCACAACAATGAAGA